>Ga0172372_10004622_pt1 | contig 19489 bp, 17 predicted proteins | sample LakKiv5m_2_FD_114544 | JGI IMG/M metagenome (GOLD analysis project Ga0172372, IMG submission 114544) | Freshwater microbial communities from Kabuno Bay, South-Kivu, Congo - kab_092012_9.5m | ecosystem: Environmental > Aquatic > Freshwater > Lake | place: Democratic Republic of the Congo...
ACACAGGAGTGCCGTGCCTTGATGCCTGGATTCAGAAACTAAAAACCACTGGATACCTGCATAATCACGAAAGAATGTGGTTTGCTAGCATCTGGATTTTTTATCTTGGGCTCCCCTGGCAAGCTGGTGCCAAGTTCATGCATCATTATCTTTTAGATGGTGACCCAGCCTCTAATACTTTATCTTGGCGTTGGGTGGCCGGGCTGCATACTAAAGGGAAATGTTACATCGCTCAGAGCGATAATATTGAGAAATATACTCGAGGGCAGTATTCCCTCCCCCAAAATCTGAAAGCGATTTCTTCTGGGCCGGAGTATGTGGATTATCCAAAAACTCCCGCTACTAAATTTGAGTCTGTTAATTTACCTGAAGGGAATATCGGATTCTTAACCGGAGTTGATGATCTAAGCCCTGAGATTTTATTGCCTGATTGTCATATAGGGGTGCTCTCATTCAATCGAGATATCGGCGTTGCATCCCAAAAATTTGATAACGATGCGATCACCGACTTAATCAGTAGAAACAAGAATGCAAAAACCTTGGATTCTAAAGAAGAGCTAATTAATTGGGCAAGCAAATATGAAACAGTTGTGATTATCAAACCAGCTATCGGCACGTATCAAAATGATTTACTAAAAACGATTCACACCTTGCCCCAACAAAAGCTCTTAGCCATCCGATCCTGGGATTATGAGCTTTATCCATTAGCCACCGGCGGCTTTTTTAAATTCTGGGAGGCTGCGCAAGGTAAAATAACAAAGCAGATAGAAAAGACTGGCAGCATCAAAGAGAGCTATCTTTATTTTAAATATAAAAATCTTTTATGACCGCAGCTAAGAGCGTAATTTGCGGCGTGGATTTTGGGGCGCAACGCTCCGGAAACACCGTTGTCGCTATGAAAACTGGTTCAACAACAACGCTGCACCGCTCGGGAAAGAGCCAAGAAACAGACCCGTGGATTGTTGAACTGCTAACAGAGTTCAAGCCAGCTTTAGTAGCAATCGATGCGCCACTCTCTCTCCCAGGAATTTATTTAACGCCAAGAGAATATTCTGAACATAAATATACAGACTATTTTTATCGCGCTTGCGACAGAGAGCTCCAGGCTATGAGCCCAATGTTTTTAGGAGGTCTCACTGCCAGAGCAATGAGGCTAAAAGATATTCTTTCCCAAATGAATGTTGAGGTAATTGAGACATACCCCAAAAAGATCAGAGCCTCGGGAATCAAAGTTAATCTTGATAAAGCTAAAGACGCCCACGAGGAAGACGCCCTTTTTTGCCTGGCTCTAGCAGAGCTTTATCACCAAAAGAAGGCAAAGGGTGTAGGCTCTGCGGATGAGGGGCTGATTTGGTTGCCGGGTTAGGCGGCAATTCTATTGATTGTCTTAATCGAAGCTGGTTTAACCTGACTCAGCTCCCAATTATTCTGAAGATTGAGCCAGAATTGGGGTGTAGCCCCCAATGCCTTGGAGAGTTTCATCGCCATTTCAGCGCTAATGCCCCGCTTACCGCGACAGATCTCATTAATAGTTTTAGGCAATACGCCTATGTGCGCCGCCAGCATCGCCTGGCTAATCTCAAGCTCATTTAATTCATCTTGAAGCACAATACCTGGATGAATCGCTGTAAGATGCATTTTTGTTTTCGCCATATAAATCACTCCAACCTATTTAATGATAGTCGACGATTTCAACTTCGTATGCGTCTCGCCCGGACCATTTAAAACATATCCTATATTTTTCATTTATTCGGATACTGATTTAACCAAAGTCTAATGACAAAAGCTCTGGTTTTAATAAAATTTGCCAAGTTCTACGATTACTACATATCCGAATGCGTCCACCCCAAGAATCTCGAGTCAAATCCCATGTAGTTATCAGCATTCTTTAATGCCAGCACTGCGTCATATATTCACGGCCATCAAATTCTTGAGCCGCCTGCGAGTTATGCGATTTGCATAATGGCCCTAGGCTTTCCAGATCATACCAGCTGCAACTGGCATAAGGCTGGATATCATAAACCTCTAGTTCATAAATACAGCCACACTCGCATTTGATTGCCAGGAACGCACCCGTTCCATAAGGCGGGAATCCACCCAGTAATCACACAAATTTTTATTCTGCACACTCTAATCGCCCATCTCGATTAATCAGCAAAAATATCTATCTGTGAAAGTGGATCACTTTCACTATTAATGACCAAGCAGGTCGGATGTTTCTTTTTAAATTGATCTATTTCATCGCCACTTAACTGGCCACCGAAGCATTTAAGCATTTCAAGTTTCGTTAAATTATCAAGAGGGCTCAGACTTAGCACGCCACTGTTTATAATACTTAAGCGCTGTAGGTCCGGACATTCTTTTAATGCATCTAACCGTGTTACCTTAGTTCCGCCAATACATAGACGCTTGATTGACTTAGGAATGTTTGCCTTATTAAGGTTCTCAATAGGTGAACCAAATAGGCAGAGATTTTTCAACCCTGCAGAGTTCTGAATCACTGCCAGATCTTCAATGAGACTCTCACCACAATAAAATTCCTCCAGTTGGGTAAAGGGAGCTAATCCAGCACACGATGTAAATGATACACCGAAACAGTCAATTTTTTTTAGACTAATAATCTTTAATAGGAGAGTATCGTCAACGATCCAATCACTTAAACTTATAGGATGTCCAATTAATCTGGTGTACCTAGTTTGAGGCGTCTCTCCCGGAATAAATTGCATTTTTTGATCTTGGTCTAATGCAGTTTCTAAGTGATAGTTTATAAGTAAGACTTCTTTCCACAGCGTGCTCAAATTTTGCCACCAAGTTCCTAGCAATACCGTATGCTCACCAATTGCCCTTTCGTTTTTCATAAAAATCTCCGCTACTTATAGGTTGCGTTGACTAGATCACAAAATTGCCGATAAAGTAGCATGCAGCTGGACTAAATTACAAATAAGTCAAATGGCCCGAGTGTGACACAATCAATGTTGAGCCGATTTTATTGGTCAATTTAATAAAGTACAAACAGATATAGCAGTGTATGAACCTTCCCGTATTTATAAATACTGCCGAGTCTCAGTTACACGGCACACAAGACGAAGGTTTAGAAGGGCACTTTAGATTAGAGGTCGTAAAAGACGCCCTGTCTGCTTTTAATGGTCTTAGTTTTAGTGCTAGTCGACATATCGCTGACTCAGAACTTTTGTTGGTGCATTCTACCGAACATAGGAAACTAATTTTAGATGCGTGTGCCAAAGTAACAGATAGTGGCAGTCTAGTATGGGATCAAATGCGAGTCTATCCAGGGTCATGGAATGCTTGTGCTTCGATGGCGGGAGGAGCAGTTCAAGCCGTAGAGACAATAATTGAGCAGAATGTCCCCTATGGATGGGTAGTCGGACGTTCTCCCGGCCATCATGCTGAAGACATGGCCCCAATGGGCTATTGTTTGATCTCTAATGTTGCGATTGCCGCGAGAGTAGCCCAAGCAGTTTACGGACTTCGTGTCGCAATTTTTGATTTTGATGTACATGAAGGGAACGGTACTCGACAAGCAATAGTGCACAATAATCAAGTTTTGATGGTGGATATTTTTATTGACGGTCATAATCAATACCCGAATCGCCAATTGAAAAAAAGTCATTTAGGTCGAAATATTCTGGAGATACCGCTGCCGCCAGGCATAGCTGGTACTAATTACAATTCTATTGTTAGGGATAGCGTTTTAGGGCGAATTGCACAGTTTAAGCCCGACCTAATAATTTGTTCTGCAGGATTTGATTGTATGAAGGGCGATCCGTTTGGCGGTTTTCAACTAATGCCACATGACATCTATAGACTCGCCGATTCCATTCTAGAATTAAATTTGCCGACCCTCTTTGTATTAGAGGGGGGGTATGATGTGTGCAATTTACAAAGTGGCGTGACTAAAGTTACCGAAGCGGTGTTTAAGAGGATGTCTCGCGGCAATACGCCAAGTATCGATACTCTTAATGGCAGGTAGTAAGTATTTATTAAGCGGTGGTATTATCTGCGATAAACTCTTTTATGAATTTTTATAGGGTCCAGCAGTAAGGCTATTTCTTCAAAAACAGCGACAGCATTACTTTTATTTTTTCTGTAATAATCGCATGCGTACACATCTAGTGTCGCAAAATATTTTTCAGGCCAAGTATGCAAGGCAATATGCGACTCTGCGAGACAGACTACGATAGTATATCCCCCCCCCCCGAAATCGATGAGTAATGCAACCAAGCTTTTTTAAGTGATTCTTAAAAATTATTGAAGAGATCGATTTTTCTATTAGCTTAGCTGATTTAAGTTTTGCGGTCGGTGAGCCTAAGATTTCCCCTATCACGTGTGTACCAACGAAAGGTTTTTTTATCATTTTCATCGCAATTCTAAAAAATCAGTCAACAGTGATAAAAATGATAATGTTTGCGTCTTTTTCCGCATTGCCCTCCACGATATATCGCTACTGGCATTTTCAATGTTCAAAAAAGATTGGATTAACCCAACGGCTTCGGTCGTTGAATTATATAGGCAAGTTTCAGGAAAGAATTCAGGATAAACGGCTCGTCGCGGTAGCACTGGCAGGCAGCCAAGATAGGTGCTTTTCATTATACTATATCCAAAGTTTTCTTGGTAAGCACAACTTAGAACAACCTTCGAACTTTTAAGTGTTCTCAGATGTTGCTCATCGCTTTGACCAGCAATTAGTTTTACATTAGGTAAATCTAATACTTTATATTTGGCTTTTGCAATATCGCTTTGTGGCGTCGTGACAATGAATGGTACATTGGGTAGCTGCTCAGCAATAGTGTAAAATTCTGCAATTCCCTTGTCCGAGTTCAAGCGGTGTGGAAATACCACTTGGGCTTGGGCCACACAATTTTCTAACGCCTTCTCAGGCCACCGAATATGATCCATGCCCCAAGGAAACACGCCCACTTTGTCACGCCAGTCATCTGGCACTAATCTTTTTAAATATTCTGACGGTGCATATATTCGATCAAAAATGAAGGACCAGAGGCTCTCCGCTTTTTTCAGCCAGGGCCAATAATATAGATCGCCTGGAACAAAAGTGCCGCCGTGAAGTAAACTTGCTTTTAGTATTTTCGTACCGTTAATCTCCTCCATATACCGAAGCATGTCTAGTCCAGGGAAGAAATAATCTATGAAGAGTGCTCTCTTGATACTATTGTTAGATAATAGCTCTCCCAACGTTTTATGAAGAATTTTAACTGTATCGGCATTATCAAAAAGACCATTATCTACAGGCAGGCTTGGTTTAGATTGCCCTATAAAACTCAAAGGGAGCTTATGTTTATCGACAGTATGGCGTAAAGACTGGTAGATCTCACTAAAACTAGTACCATCATAAAATGGCGGTACAATTATCACATTTTCAAGAGCCATAGAGGATTTTTAATTTTATTTATTTGCCTATTGTGGTCTTCTCTTTGGGTTCATCCTAGCGTAGCTTGATGCCAACTTCATAGTAAAGGTTACATGCCAAATTATACCCCAGAATTCCACTACCGACTAGCAGAAAAAGGCGAAAGCCCTAAGTTAGTCGAGATTCAAATCGCTGCTCTACAAAAGAATTCGATGCCATTTTATGCTAAGCATGAAATAGAATGTTGGGTTTCCGCTCTAGATTCTGCTGGATATGAAGACGCAATCATCGACCAGGAAGTCTACGTTGCAACACATGAAAAATCAATAGTAGGTTTTGGGCAGTACAAGAAGGAGTGGCGGGAGATTAAGGAACTTTACATAGAGCCCTCTTTTGGAATGAGAGGCTTAGGACGATCACTTGCTTGTAACTTAGAGAGTCTGGCCCGTGAACTCGATGCCAAATCATTGCGCACCTTCTCCACGCTAAATGCGGTACCCTTTTATCAAAAATTATTTTTTAAAATCATTGGAGAAAAACAACTGGAGGTCGCAAGCAATATTTTTGTAACTTTTGTTGAGATGGAAAAGTCTCTTGTTACATAAATATTTCGTTTTTACATTAGAGTAATTTTTTCAATACTTTAAAGTATGAGCAATAATCTGTCAGTCGTTGTTTTAAATTGCGACTCCCATTTGGGCAAGGGAAATAGCATACAGCATGTTTTGTATTCACTTGTTAGCCAGTCTGCTAACAATTTTGAAATAATTTTAGTCGACAATGGAGCATCAGGTACTCAGGATTGGCGTAGAATTAAGAAGAAGATGTCGGAATGGACTCTGAAAAATAAGAAATCAATACTTTGTAAAGTTATTCGCAACAGATACCAACTGGGCTATGGCGCAGCCCGCAATAAGGGCGCAAAGGTAGCCCGAGGAAAAACACTCGTTTTTCTAGATGACGATACTATCTTACTAGATAAAGATGCTCTCAGTAAGATTGCAAAGCTAGCTACCACGAGCGACTTTGGATGTGGCGCTCACCGCTTTTGGACACCCCCAAAGTTGTTTCAAAAAAATGCTACCGCCCTGCTCGTGCACATGGAAAAGTATAACTGCAAACTGCCGGTATCCTACCTTGGCAGGCCGCTGGCAGAGTGGCGTCCCGGTGCGAATGAAGCGATATTAGAAACGTCGATGATATCAAATTTTGGTTTTTGTGATCGCAGGGCGTTCTTCGCTGTTGGTGGGTATCCTGACTTCAAAGGTTATGGATTTGAGGATGATTATTTGATGTTTAAGCTTGCAACAGGAGGATATTCATTTGAATACCTGAAGCAATTGAGAGTGCTTCATGTCACACATAGTATTAAGAATCAACCAAGCAGCTTGTCAGAATATACCTTAGCACTTTCCAGAGATGGTTATTTTGGATTCCATGCAGACCTGTTCATGAGATTGCCCAATCACAAACGCCATCAGGCAATTGAATCATTAAAGCCAATACATTGGGCGCCCGAAATAATCGCTGCCTATAACATTTACAAGAACTATCTCCCTCTTGATTTATATTCCCGAAGAAAGAGGTCAGTTCGTGCCTGGCAGCAGAATAATCGGTTTGATATTTCTGAATACGCAAGATTAATCTATATCCTAAGTCGAGTGAGTTCACTGGACAAGTTCGTAAAATTAAGCTCTTCTGATTTTGATAATTTAGCCCCATTTCTAAAGAGCGTTATCGTTTCTGGTCTGTTCAAATTATCACGTAAAGGGCAAGTAAGATTTAATAAAAAATTAGTTAAATGGCTGCCAAGCGCGAATATATCATCTTTTAAACCTAAACAAAAATTCAATCAATTTCCTTGCGATCAGGCTTCTACTCATAGAAGGGCCAAATTTTTGAGAGAACGTTATCCTTTTGTCGATCACCTTTCATTTGCGATTATTGGAGATGACGATCAAGTGAGCAGCGAGTTTACGAATGATTTATGGGCACACCCGGTGGTAATTGAAGTCGATCGATCTTTGGCTAATTCGTTAAGCAAACGCAATCCTAGAATACGAGTTTTTCAGGAGGATGTGCGAAACCTAAGTAAAATTAGTGGGCCCCCGGAGGTACATACCTTTATAACGGATCCTCCATATACTTTTCATGGCGCACTCGAGTTCATAATTGCTGGCTTGACGTTGTTACCTAGGGACTCTAGCACGAAGGAATTCTATGTAATACTAAACCAGACAATGATGGGGAAGTGCTTGAACAAACTATTAAATTTACTCTCTCGCGCTAGTATAAACGTCCATGAAACTATTTTTAATTTCAGCCATTATCCCCTGCCCTTTTCCTATAGAGAGGCGTCTTCAGCAAAGAAATTTCTTAAATCTTTAGGCGTGAAGTCATACGATAGCTTGACTTATAGCTCATCCTCCACACTTTTTATTTTTAGAACCACCGAGCCCAAGATTTCTATATTAAAAAAAGTGGTTAGATCTAGTAAAATTTACTCACATGGTTGCAAATACTGATTCAAAAAATGATGAAGGATTGACTGTTAATTTGGGAACAGCATATTCCGGTAAATAAGTTCTGAGTTTCGAGGGAAACTACCAAGGGGCTGTATTGTTTCATGGTAATCATACCCTTTTTGCGCGGGTAAATTTTAAAATTTCGTTCTGTCTATTTTAAGCAACATTTTTTGGAATTTAATAACCTGGCTCATTCGACTCAACTTTTCCGGCCGAAATACAATGACAAAAGCTTTGGGTTTAATTGAACTTGCCAAGGTCCACAGTCGCTAGATATAGGAATGCGTCCCCGGACAAATGAAGAGCTTTAACCAAAGCAATCAGGCTTCAAAAGCCTAGCTCTAATAGCCGTATACCACTATACCACTTATCGGTAATAGGCCAAAGACTTATGATAGATTATATAAGCCCCCAAATAAATAAAAACCAAGGCGCCATTAGCCTGCCCCACCAACAGCCCATCCCTCAATCAATTATCTTCGGCTCAATGCCGTTGGCTTCGCACCACAGGGTGTAAATATTGATAAGATTTTCTCTGACTTTGGTCTTAGGCAATTTCAAGTAGCCTCTCTTCTTGGCAGCTTCAAAAAGAATTCTCTCTTTTGCTGTTAATCTGTGAGGCGTATTCCTGCTGCCCACACGGGCGCGACTGGGTTCGCCACGGGAGAGTTTTTCAACATCATCTTTTGAGAGTTTTTTGGGGGTCATGGCGTTAATCTAATTGCTCGAGGGCGTCTTGGGAATAGCTAGGATAAATACGGCCCCGCAGTTACACCCTTAGCTTAGCAAGCAACGGCCCCCTACTAAGCCTCATTACCTAAGCTGCTAACTATACCGTCTGAACAAAAGATTTTCATACAATTGCCGCGGCAGATGTGATAATCGAGAAGCCTATGACAAAAGTAATGCCTGACCCCCGCTCCGATTCCTACTCTGGAAAAGCCGCCTTAAGCGCCCTACCCCCCGAGTGGCAAGATGCTGGCACCCGAATTACAGGTGATGAATTCTCTGCATTTTTCCAAAACTTTAAAAAATCCTCATTTCGATACGAGACCCTTCCCATATACACGGTCGCAGGTGAAGATGCAGACTTCGCAGCCTATAAGGCTGGCGCACCCGCCTCACTAACCAAATTTCATGATTGGCACAATGTAATTATCAATGCCAAGAAAAACGGCAGACCATTTCAAAGAGTCCGAGTCGTGCCTGAACCGTTGACCCTATACTTTTGCTATGAGGTCGATTGGTATTACATAGAGCATGAGCAGCTTGGCCTAGAAACACGATTCATAGCTCAATCAGCCCTGCCCCTTGAGCTTAAAAAACTCCTAGCGGCCGATTATTGGCTATTTGATGACTCATTTGCAGGAATGATAGAATACAATAACGTCGGCGATGTTTTGTCGTTTATAAAAATCATCGACCCTGCTCGTCTCGCGCAACTGAAACAAGCCAGAGATATCGCTTTAAAGTGCAGCATTTCTCTCAGTGATTTTTTAAAAACTTATAAATCACTCCGACCCTAACCTCTGGCAAGCCCTGGGGGATCCCTAAAGTCCACCGCGGGAACAGGCTGGCCGTTGAGCACGGCAGTGGCTACGGCCGCTAAATTAATCGGCACAAATATAAAATTTCGCTCCCTTAATTCAGCAATCGACACCCATATCTGATTTGTCAGTACCTGCCGCTCCTCCGCAGTGAGATTTTGACGGGACTCAACTATAGAGTCATTTTCTAACTCTAAATGCACTGCAAAAAAATGCTCAGTCATTTTTACCGAATCCTGCCCCCTCTGCATTACGTGAGAGCCAGAAAATATAGGAGTGATTGGTTGAATTACAACTTGATCAAAGCCCGTTTCTTCTAAAAGCTCTCGCCGCACTGCATCCAGGAGATTTTCTTGCGGTGAATCAAGCCGCCCGCCTGGAGTAATGAAAAAACTTGGTCTTCCTGGAATATTCACCTGCTGTAGCAGGAGCTCCCCTTTCTTGTTGAACAGCAAAACTCGGACGGCGGTCTGCTCAGTCCTTTGTGGTTGGGGATTCAGGGTCATAGTGGCTCCGAGGGTTGCAAAGATAAGACTGGGGATTATCACCACCTCCGCCTGTAATGCAACCTTTACCTTTATAAACTCATTAAGCGACTCTGAAACAACTTATTTGGGAACTGGGCGGCAAAGTGGGTGTTGGTTGTATACTCGGAGCTGGATCCATTGCTCAAAGCGGCGCAGGAGCAATCTACCCTTGTAATTCGAGCTATTCTCACCAATTAAAGATAAGATTGCGACTGAATTGACTATATGTCATAATCTTACTAGTAAGAATATAGGAGATTCAATATGGCGACTTTTGGAACTACCCGCATGTCATCTAAAGGACAAGTTGTTATCCCAGAAGATGTAAGAAACCGTCTTGGGTTATCGGAAGGAGTGGAATTTGTTGTTATCGGTGAGAATGACGCCATAGTCTTAAAGGCTATCTCAGCACCACCAATGAGTGATTTTGATAAATTATTAAAAACAGCGCGTGCAGAAGCTCGACAAGCAAAGATGAAGCGGGCTGACGTAACAAAGTCTGTACGTCGAGTTCGGAGAAACAAGTGAAAGTTATTATCGATACCAACGTGTTTATCTCAGGTATCGTATTTGCCGGAGTCCCCGGTAAAATCATAGAGGCTTGGCTGAAAGGGCTAATCCAACCGGTAGTCTCGCTAGACATACTTGAAGAATATCGGAGAGTAGCAAGTGATTTAGGGCGACGCTACAAAGTTAATATAGGACCTTTCCTAGAAAAATTAGCCATAGAATCCCCCATATGGAACGTCCCCTCTTTGCCAAACCAAATTTGCTCGGATCCAGACGATGATAAATTTTTAGCTTGTGCTCTTGCCACAGGAATAAAATTTATTATCAGCGGAGATAAAGCTCTACTTGATACGTCAGGCTTCAGTAATATTAACGTGCTAAAGCCGCGCGTCTTTGTCGATCGCTATATACTAAACACATAGAGGTCTTTAGGATATGAGAACCCAACCAGCTTTAGCTTAAATAAATGAATCCAGTTTCTAATTATAACCAGGGCAATCACTGGAGCCCCACCGCAAGAACAGTGATTAGCCGCAGCACCGGGCTACAATACCTAATGGTGCCGGCATCGCAGATCCCGCTGACCCCTGAACAAATCGCTAACGTAGCCACCATCTGTAATCAGCCTTCCCTATTCGAGTTTGTTTTTAATGAGCGATTCGGCGGCCGTGTTTATGAGCTTAGCGATGCGGAGAATTTTCTGCACTGGGCGGCCAAGGGCTGGCAAGAGCAGAGCCACTTTGTGTTCTTGCTAACCGATGCCGCTGGGTTAATAACCGCCTGCATAGACATTAAATCGGCCGAGCGAAGCCAGGCAGAGGTCGGCTACTGGTGCAGCGAACACCACCGCGGGGTGATGAGCAACGCCCTAACAGAACTAATTACCTTGGCTCATGAAGCAGGTTTTGATTCCCTCTTCGCCTTTGTCAGGAAAGATAATCCCGCTTCTATAAAGGTACTCGAGAAAAACGGCTTTGGTAATTGGCGCGACCGAGAGAATAAGCCAGAGCAATGTCGGTGTGAGAGGCAGGTCAGGAGCTAAATCTCGAGCGACTGAATTAAATATTGAGGCGAGCAATTGGGTAGCCCCCCACCACCTTCCACTCCGCGACTTATACTGACTTCAGGAGCGGATGGGAGGTGGTGCGGGGGGCGCTAAACGATCCGCGCTTCTGTTACCCCCTCCTCTAATTGTAAGACAATTGGTCATCAAATAGGCGGTTACGAGGGAGACTGTTTGCTCCAGCTACTTATATATTCGGCGCTTAGAGGTAAAAGTTGCTAGTCAACAAATCACTAAAAAAGAGTTACACGGAAACAACCAGCTCAATAAAAACCAAGGCGCGATTAGCCTGCCCCACCCACAGCCCATTCCTCAATCAATTATCTTCGGCTCAATGCCGTTGGCTTCGCACCACAAGGTGTAAATGTTGATAAGATTTTCTCTGACCTTGGTCTTAGGCAATTTTAGGTATCCTCTCTTCTTGGCAGCCTCAAAAAGAATTCTCTCTTTTGCCGTTAACCTGTGAGGCGTATTCCTACTGCCGACACGGGCGCGACTCGATTCACCACGGGAGAGTTTTTCAACATCGTCTTTTGAGAGTTTTTTGGGGGTCATGGCTTTAATCTATTAGGTTGATAAGACTTTGAAAATAGCGCTACTAGACTCTATTAATCCCCCTGGCCCCTTTCAAACTCCGGCGGATCCCTAAAATCGACCGCCGGAACAGGCAGACCAGCTAGCACGGCAGTGGCTATCGATAGCCCCCTTCACCCCCAAGCAACTTTTGTATGTGAACAGCGATAAATTGATGAAAACTATTTACTTGCGCCTTAGCTCGAGAGCCAAAGCGACCTTTAATAATGGTGCAGCGCTTGTATTGGTCAGATGGAGCAACAAATCGATTCTTCACTTGGTATGGGATGACAAAGGAACTCAAAACAAACAAGGCATTGAATACTAAACAGTACTCAGAGTTACTAGCAGACTTTAAGAACCGGATTAAGTCAGCCCAATATACTGCCTTGCGGTCTGCCAATCGCGAACTCGTGCAACTCTACTGGGACCTTGGTCGACTGATCGCTGAACGACAAGAAAAAGAGAAATGGGGCAAATCGGTAATTAAAAAATTAGCCCGAGACCTACAAATTACATTCCCTGGCGTTAGAGGATTTTCTGACCAAAATCTCTGGAGAATGCGTCGCTTCTATGCAAAATACGCCAGGAATGAAAAACTATCACCACGGGTGATAGAAATATCATGGTCAAATAATATAGTAATTCTCGATAGTTGCAGTGATGACCTCGAACGTGAGTTTTATCTCCGCATGACCAAGAAGCACGGCTGGAGCAAGAATATGCTCATCCACCAGATCGAGTCGCAGACGTTTAAAAACACCCTCAATTCTCAAACCAATTTTGATAAAGCCTTACCTGCCAGCATCAGCAATAGTGCAAAATTATCATTCAAAGATGAATACATATTTGACTTTCTAGCTCTGGGCGAGCAACACGATGAGAGTGAATTAGAGGGAGCGATTCTCAAAAAAGTGGAGCAATTTCTGCGAGAAATGGGCGGCACGTTTGCATTTATGGGACGTCAATACCGCCTCCAGGTGGACGATAAAGAATATTTTATCGATCTGCTTCTTTATCACAGAAAGCTCAAATGTTTGGTGGCACTCGAGCTTAAGGTTGGGGAGTTTATACCCAAGTATGTCGGCAAAATGCAGTTTTACCTAACGGCACTTGATGACCTGGTGCGCGAAGAGAACGAGAATCCTTCTATCGGGATTATTATTTGCAAATCCAAATCCCGGACGATCGTCGAGTACACATTGCGCGAAGCCAAACGACCTATTGGCGTATCAACTTATAAGGTTGTTAGCTCGCTACCCACCGATCTAATTGGATTACTTCCAAATCCAGAGCAAATAGAGAGGCTCCTCAGGGCTCTCGAAAGTAGCAACGGAGAAATGCGATGAGCCAATCCGCGAAGTTAGTATAAGAAATAAAGGCGCAATGAGGCGGGCAATTGGGTAGCCCCCACCACCTCCCACTCCGCGACTTGTACTGACTTCAGGAGCGGATGGGAGGTGGTGGGGGGCGCCACAATCCATCTCCCCCTACCCCCTAGAGGCTATTTGCCGACACAATGCCGCCAACCCTCTCTGCTTCCGATATCAATAATATGTGCCTAGAAGGCCCACTATTACCTCCTCGTCCAACCAATAAAAACGGAATACAAATACGCGGCACGCTGGCCCTGGCTGAAAAGCAGATTGAGATCTTCAGGCTTAGTTAGTTCTCACTGAGAAATCCTGCCCATTTTGTACAAACAAATACTTCACTATTTTTTAAGATCACTATCCTCGCTAAGAGTGAAAGTATTATATCCCTCTCTATAGAATTCCGACTTTTCGAGCAGCTCTTGATGGGTGCCGGAAGATGTGTTCCCTGATTTCTCTAAGGTAATGTTGCGATCTGTGCGAGCTAGTATGAAATAGTTATGTGTAATTATTATTCTAGTTACTGGATGAGCAAAAATTTCCGGTAGATCCCGAATGGTATCAAGAACCTTCTTGGAGTTCCACGGATCTAGATGTGCAGTGGGTTCATCAAAAATAAATAACTTACCACCTCTGTATATGGTTCTTGCAAATGCGACTAACTGTCTCTGTCCACCCGAAAGATCAATTCCATCCGTAAACCAATTACCTATCGGATAATCCAGTTTACGATCACTCGCCGGATCTTCTGGGTTTAGATCAAGGGATTCAATCAAACCACTGTATCCTAGAACTTGCGCGAGACTAAGTTGCGGAGAGTTAGCTCCAGCAGCTTCGGCCTTGTTCTCATTTTTTAAATCTGTTGTGATATTTTCTCGAATAGTTTTTCCGGAAAAGATCGTATATTCTTGATGTAAACAACCAATTTCTTCTCTAAGGCGATCCATATTTTTATGGCATATGTCATGCTTCCGATCGTTTAATTGATAAGTTATACCACTGGCTTGGTTGGCGCCATTTGCTGGTACTGCGGTCATGGCAGGTTGCATGTCGTGGTCAAGCAGTCCAATCATTAGATTAACTAGTGTAGTTTTGCCCGCCCCATTTTCCCCCACCAAGCCTATATATTCTCCTGGGTCTATCTTAAGGCTCACCTCATGCAGTACATTCTTGCGTTGATCTTCTGTTTTTGGATCAGTCGACCGTTCCTCGTATGTAAAACTAACGGTGTCTAATTCTATACCGGGCGCCGCCACGATCGGCAAATGCTGCTTCTCTGCTTGCGAGGTTTCAGGTTTGGTCTCAACAAACGTTCTGATGTCTTTTACAAAGGTGATATTTTCAGACTGTTGAGCAGAGGAATCAATAAACATTTTCAATCCGTAACTGAACTCTCTACACAGGGCAAACATCTTTGTAACTAGTCCAGCATCAAATTTTCCCGAGAGCGCACTCCCCGCAGCAGAAATAAGTGCGCCCAGCATTCCGACCTGCAGGGCTATTTCACTTCGGGAGCTTCGCATAAAATTCTCTGTATAAACCTTCTCTCGCACTTCGTTTATCTTTTCAGTGCGCTCTTTAATCGACTTATTCCAATTACGAACAAGACCTAAGGTTTTTAACTCTTGCAAATGTTTTTTTTCGGCAAGATCAAACTGCTCAGCGTGAATATGCCTCCACTCCTCACCAAATGATTTACTGAATTCAACCTGCGACTTAGCATTCTTACGATTAGTCATGAGGTATGGTACTGAAGCCACTAAAAGAAACCCAGCCGCCATTGGGCTACTAGCCGCCACCGCCAGACCAGTAAACAAAGTTGTAAAAAGCCCCGATGCAATTCCAAGTTGACCCTGCACGCTCTGATATATTCTGTAGGATTGGCGCTGCGTAAGATCGAGGGTCTTACGAAAACTTGCACCTGTGATTTTTTGTAGAGATTGTCCTTCGATTGTCTTGCCAGTTTTTTCGAGCATCCTCTCCTCTAGTCGATTGCTTAGTTTGTGATCAGCCAATGTGGCTATGCTCCCACCAACATACTGAAGCAACCCCGCACCGGCAAAGAAACACAAGTTCTTGATAACATCCGGAGAAGTAATAATATCAGAGACAACCAGCGAACAATTTTGTGAATAAGCTCGCTCTGCGAGAGTTTGGATGGCACCGACAACATGCCCAAGAGCGTTGGCCATAAGCACAGGGGCTGCAGCAACTAAGGGAATTGCCAATACCCTCGTTAGCAGTGCCCCTTTTGATGCCGCATAGGCCTCCGAAAGGAAATACTTTGTGGCAGAGAAATAATCCGCTGATTGTTGTGTGAAACTCTTTGTTGGTTCCACCGTGGGCTCTGTTTTACGACCGCTGGTTTGAATAGTTGGCTTGATGCTCTCGCCGTTCAGGATATCAGGAGGTGGCGATGACTGTATCGGCTCTTCCGATCTATCAGTGCTTGAGTTTTCAGGGGTTTTTATTTTATCTGTGGACTGATAAGGTTCCATGCTATCTCAAACTCCTTCAAATGATATCAGGCAATCTTTAGCAGAACCTGCTAGCGAAACCTAACAAATATGCCAATAATTATGACTCAATTGGCAGGCAACACAGTATCTTAATGAGGATAGTGATCTTAAGCAAACAAGACTCTTAAAAGATGCCCCTCGAGGAGGCAGCTTGTCACATGTTGGAACTATCAGCTTAGATGAACGGCTAAGGAAATCAATTGCCCTTATAGCAGCAAGTACTTAAGTCGTTTTCATGCAAACTTAATTTAATCAACCCAGAATTTTTAACGACTTAGCTGGCAGGCGCCTCAAAGGTGGCAGTTTACAAATGGTGAAACTCCTAGCATCTAGTAAACTATCAACCGATATCTGCACTTCTGCCTTTCACCAATTTGGTACTGATCATTGTCAGGTGGAAGATCAACCACCTCTACCAAATCATAGAAATATCTTTCGAAGCGCCTTTTGAAATTACGACTTCTTTACTACTCATTGCACTACCTCATCGACGCTATCAAAAATTATTTTTAACATCTCATTAGCAAGAGAACGCTTTTCTTCATCAGACAGTGCCGAGCCAGAAAAAAGAACTTCGAATCTACGATGAAGATCTTCTATCGCTTCTTTTTGTGCTTTCTCGTCTTCCATCGCTCGGCCTATTTGTTATATTAAACAGACTTTCAGGCGCTAATCAAATTAGGGAACCTCTGCGATGTGCCGCACAATCGAGTCCACCGAAAATGGACCGTAAGGCACCCTGAGGAGGGGCTGATGCTTCATAATTCATGTCACCGAAACGGAGATATGGAGTATGAGGAACGAGCAATTATTGAGCGCGATTGAGCAGTTACGATAAAAATTGTGGGTCAGACTTCGGTATGTTGGGCCCAATTTCCTCCGTCCTTATGCCACTTCTCTTTTCTGTAAAGGGGGATAGTCCAGCTATAAGCTCTTAGAAAGCTTTTGGAACTCAGCGACGAAGATCTTTCGCCGAAGGGAGTGAAAAAGCGCTCCCCCACCCTCTTGTCGCTCAAGGTAGAATTTTTTCGTAAATTCGGGCGAGTTGCTAAGCGCGCTCGCCTCAAAGAGTTGTCGCTCGTCTTCCGATCTCGCCGCCCAAAAGCTCGCTAAACCAAATTCGCAGGGGGGCAGACTACTCGCTGATGTCATTAAATATGATTGATTTGCCTATTCTCTTAAGTTGGGATTGGGGTGGACGACGGCCCTCAAACCCACGACATTCCGACTCACAAACCAGAGGGCTCGGTATGGGACTGAGCTTTGGTTATTATCCCCACTGAATATCCCAGCCGATCTTTAGAATAAGAACTGATACGACAAATAGGAATATCCAGCGGATGAATCCATTGCCATTGGCTACGGCTAATCTGGCGCCGATGTATCCGCCGAGAAGATTTGTGCTGGCCATGGCCAGAGCTAATTTTAAAAATATACTCTCTGGACGGGCCAACTAAGTTAAGCCGAGCTAACTTTCTTTCATAGCAGGTTATTCGGATTATTCTTTATCCCGGCAATTCCGATCTGGCTGCGCTTCTGGAGATTTAATCGGCGAGCTGGCAATAAAACGATGGAAAGTCTGCTTGCCTACGACTAGTTTACTTATAAGCACTGCTGAAACTACCGCCGATGTCGCAAGTGCACCCCATAGGAGAGAATCTGGCAAAGGAGTGGAGAAATTCATCCCCCCGATGCCCGCGGCAACCCCTACTGGTACTGCCCAGCCGCTCAGAGCTGCGAGCTTAAATAAGATTTGATTCCGCCACTGTTCGTTCAGCGATCCCCAACCAGCTTTCCCATTTTGAATGGTACGCTCGCACCTATTAATAGAGCTTTCAATTTCCTTCAGGGTTTGATTGATGCTAGGGCTTAGCACCTGGTCGATTCGTCGTTCAGATAATTGGTCGCGGCGATTAATAGTATCAAGTGCATCATCAAATCGCTTGGCAAAGCTTTCACATACTTCGAGATCTTGCTGCATGGCCTGAGCGGTGTTTAAGATTTTAGGAGAGGGGATGTGTGAGCCTCGTTCTTTCCAAAAGAGGCATATCTGCTCGCTAAGCTTTTCTACTCCATCCTGATACTGCTGTGCAGTTGCATCAACAAGAGCTCGTGCTAGGTCTCCACTGGCGAGTATCTCCTGCGGGTTAGTTCGCTTATTCAAGATATCGTTCCACAACCTTTTTATTTCACCACTTGAATCCTGGGAAAAAGTTATTAGAAATCCATCGCCACATATAATAGTACTCGATTTAGGTGTTACCTGGCCAAAGCCTTCCGTAACAAATGTTGGGGGTAACTCATAAACTCTTGTGATTGACGCTTTACTCGCACGGGGTGCATAACCAGGGTCGGGTGCTCGAATGTAGCTCTCCAACGCTGCTACATCAACATCAGCTTGCTTGGCGGCCCATTCTATTGTTCCTCTATTGGGCCGCTCAATGTGGGTCCAGGTTACTGTGTCCGCGGATGCATGCTCGCCTGCAGTGCTCGTTGCTAGCGGTAAAGTAAGGTATGAAATGCGAGACTGTTGGAGACCCGGTAGTCCATCGACATCCTGAATCACCTCCGCACCATATGCACAAGCAATATCGCGAAAGATGTTCAGGCTTTCAGTATTATTAGATCCTGAAATATCTTGATCCAGGTCAACAACTGTATTCCAGCTGTCAACAATAAATTGAGCTTTTTCAGGGCTAGCTGCTTGAATCTTAACTATATCCTGCCCGGCTGAGGCAATAATTTGTTTGCCGGTTATCTGATCGACTTTTACTTCCAATAAATTAGCCATATTTTTCCCTCAAAAACACGACTCTGGATAAACGACCTCTATCACGAGAGACTATGCCCATAGGTTATGCGCTATCTTGTGCAAAGTGCCGCATAAATTGATACCGGATGGATTCGAAAACTGAAAATAGGAATTTTTTTAGGCTCTGGTTTAAATAACTTCTCTTTTTACAGTGGTTTACGAACTTTTAAACGGTGTCGGGGGGCGCCTCAACCAATCCCCCTACCCCCTAGAGGCTATTTGCCGATCCAGTGCCTCCAACCCTCTCTTATTCCCGGGATAAGAGAGATATTGCTCTAAGGAATTTACTTGTGTCAGAGAACACCCAATTCCCACGAGAGTCTCACACTCTCCTATCTAGGCACAATAAAAAAGCACAATAAAATACTCACAAGTTCTAAAAGTATTGCTGAATAGTTATGCTGAGAAAGATTAGCCTTCACCGTTATGATAAGCCCCTCATGAGGACCGTGAACTAATAGCATCGAGTACTCGCTTGAAAGAGAGACGACAAGCTCCGGGGTCATAGGTAAATTTCATGGAAGAGACAATGTGCGGGGCTGCGAGCTTGGCGAGCAGCCATCAAGCACGTAGGGTTACAATAAAAATGCGAGCTAGCGAGCATTTTAACACTATTAACTAACGGGGACTTGGAGATTCGACGGCCAAAAGACT
>Ga0172372_10004623_pt1 | contig 19486 bp, 25 predicted proteins | sample LakKiv5m_2_FD_114544 | JGI IMG/M metagenome (GOLD analysis project Ga0172372, IMG submission 114544) | Freshwater microbial communities from Kabuno Bay, South-Kivu, Congo - kab_092012_9.5m | ecosystem: Environmental > Aquatic > Freshwater > Lake | place: Democratic Republic of the Congo...
CATTTGAATTTTTTTTGAATCTTAAAACTTCTTCTTTTTCAAATAAAGTCACATTAGATTGAGTAATACCCTCATATAAACCTTTTCTCACATATGCTGGATCGAGTTGAATGGCATCTGGCTCATGATAAAAGACTTCATCGTCATATAAATTCACAAAGTCTGGGCATATTTTATTTGCAGCATCTTGTGTAATTTTCTTAAAATTTATGGGGATTGTTTTTAAATCTTTTGCAAGCTGGTCCCATTTTTCATTCGTTGAGTTTTTATCTTTTTTGGCTATCCATAGGGCTCCAAATTTTTCAAGTTCAATTTCTACCTCCCAGATATCTTTAAGATTAAGCCACATATCTGTCGAAATTTGTCCTAATTTAGCAGCTACAATATCAGCATTTGCTGATCTGACTATGCCTGAATGTCGAATTGATAAGGCACTACCTAAAACATTCTTTTCAATTAAACATACCGATTCTGGATTACCTCCAATATTTTTTAAATGTCTAGCTAATGAAATAGCAGAAGCTGCACCGAGACAACCCCCTCCAATAACTACTGTATGAAATTTCTTCATAAAATCACACTTAAGTTATCATTTCCTTTTTGCACTTGAGGTATTCGTGGGTGTATCAGTGATAGAGAGCCCTGGTTTGAAAGCTTTTTTAATGTATTGGTCGCCTTCTTTAGCTATCACAGTTATCCAATTCGTGCCCCATTTAATAATAGCTTGCCCATCTTTTTCTTCCCAAGTCCCATATTTCATATCCTTACCGTGAGTACCAGATGCAGACCCATCTTCATTAAGAAAAATCTCAAAAGGATCTTTATTTGTATCTGCTAAAACCCATGATCCACTGAATTCTTTGGCAAATAGTGTGCCCGATAAAATGATAGATATAGTAAAAACCAATAAAAGGTTTAATACTTTACTAAATTGAATTTTCATATAACTTCCTTTTTTGCTGAGGATTCATCCCATACTATACAACTATTATTTGAAAGTAATATTACTCTAAACCGCCTTATTATTCTAGAAAATGCTGAAGACTTTAGAATTTAAAAAAAGTCGTTTTAAACGACTCTTTGAAAATGTATTTGCTTACACACCCCTATTCCACCTCTGCCAAAATCCCTCGCCTTGAACCCTCTAAAACGCAGACAAATACTGTAAAATATTCCTTTCTGGGGCATTAGCTCTACTAATACTTAAAAGTTTAACAAGCTCACGAAGCCTAACTAAGCTATCAAATGTCTGACTCATTTTTTAAATCTTGCCTATCGATTATGAATTTAAAATGACAGAAATCTTTAATCTATTATTTTGACAATATCATCAGTAACTTTTTTTGCATCTCCAAATACCATGATAGTTTTATCTAAATAAAACAAATCATTATCTAGTCCTGCATAACCTGGTGACATTGAACGTTTATTTACAATAATAGTCTTCGCTTTATAAGCTTCTAAAATAGGCATGCCATAAATAGGACTGCCAGGTTTTTTTGCTTGCGGATTAACGACATCATTTGCTCCAATTACAAGGACAACATCTGTTTCAGCAAACTCATTGTTAATATCTTCCATTTCGACAATCATCTCGTAAGGAACATCTGCTTCGGCCAAAAGGACATTCATATGACCAGGCATTCTTCCTGCAACTGGATGAATTGCATATTTTACTTTAATACCTTTGCTGATAAGTTTTGTAGTTAATTCTTGTAAAGCATGCTGAGCTCTTGCTACAGCTAAGCCATACCCAGGTACAATAATTACTGAATCTGCATTTGATAATAAAAATGCAACATCCTCAACCGAGCCTGATTTTGATATTTTTTGACTTTGAGAAGCATCGTCTACTGCAGCAGTGACTGAACCAAAGCCTCCTAACAACACAGAAACAATAGAACGATTCATTGCTTTACACATAATATAAGAAAGAATTGCGCCTGAAGCTCCCACACAAGCGCCTGCAATGATTAAAACAGAGTTATTAAGAGAAAAGCCGATACCTGCGGCAGCCCATCCTGAATAACTATTTAGCATCGAAACTACAACTGGCATATCTGCACCACCGATTGGAATAATAAGAGTTACTCCAAGAACAAATGCAATAAGGCACATTAAAAGAAATATAGAAGTATTGTGTGTACTATAAAAAAAGATGCCTGCTGAAATCATTGCAATAAATAAAAATAGATTTAAAATATGCTGGCCTTTAAATTGAATCATTTTTGCACTAAATTTTCCAGAAAGCTTTCCAAATGCAACGACTGAAGCTGAAAACGTAATAGCACCAATAAAAGCGCCAATACATAATTCAACTCTCTGAGCATCACTATGAACATCGCTTGTATTAAATACTGCAGCAATTGCAATGAGCACGGCTGCTAGACCTACAAAGGAATGCATTAAAGCAACAAGCTCAGGCATGCTTGTCATCTCAACTTTTTTAGCTGCAAAAATTCCAATTACTGCGCCAATCAATATTGCAATACCTACCATAGGAAGAATTAAGTTATGCCCAATATTAAATGTAGTTAAAATTGCAACTGCCATTCCAATCATACCGAGTGTATTTCCTAGTCTAGATGTTTGAGGTGAGGAAAGTCCTTTAAGAGAAAAGATAAATAATACTGCTGATAATAAATATAATAATGAAGCCATGATTTAATCCTTGTTGATACGTTCTTTCTTTTTAAACATATCTAACATTCTTTTTGTCACCATAAACCCCCCAAAGATGTTGACTGAGGTCAGTAATATCGCAATGAAAGCTAATACACTCGTTAAGTTAATTTCATGGTCATTGATAGGGATAGCTTGTAAAATTGCACCTACAATCACAATGCCAGAAATAGCATTGGTCACAGACATAAGAGGTGTATGCAAAGCAGGTGTGACATTCCACACAACGTGATAGCCAACAAATATAGCTAATACAAAAATTGAAATATTTTGGATGGTCATCAAATCCATTATATGTTTACCTTTCTTTCATTAAATAGCTTACCTTCACGAGTCATTAACGATGCGCTCAGTAATTCATCATCATAATTAATCTCTAACTGTCCATCAGAATTGATTAATAATTTCAAAAATTCATATACATTCTTTGCAAAAAGTACTGATGCGTCATGGCTCACTAAACTTGGAAGATTTGTATAGCCCACAATAGTAACGCCTTTATGTTCAATGACTTGATCTGCTTGAGTTAATGGGCAATTACCACAACCGCCTTGTCCTGTTCCTGCAGCAAGATCAATAATGACGGAACCTTGTTTCATACCCTCTACAGTATCCTTAGAAATGAGCTCTGGGGGAAACATGCCAGGAATAAGCGCTGATGTAATAACAATATCTGCTCTCATTGCATGTTCTGATACAACACTTGCCTGTCTTTTTAACCATGCTGCAGGCATTTTTTGAGCATACCCACCTTGTCCTGACGCAATATTTTTTTCCTCTTCGGTTTCGAATGGAACATCGATAAATTTTGCGCCAAGAGATTCGATCTGTTCCTTAACTGCAGGCCTCACATCAGATGCTTCTACAATTGCGCCTAATCTTTTAGCAGTTGCAATCGCTTGCAGTCCAGCAACACCAGCACCTAAAATCAAAACTCGGGCTGCCTTCACTGTTCCAGCTGCGGTCATAAGCATAGGCATAAATTTTTTATAAAATTGCGTAGCCAATAGTACAGATTTATAACCGGATATATTTGCTTGTGAAGATAAGGCATCCATGCTTTGAGCTCTTGAATTTCGGGGAAGTGCTTCGAGCGCAAAACTTATTAAACCCTGATTAGCCATGATTTCTTTTAATGAGTTATTAAAAGGTTCTAGCAAACCAATAATAATAGTGTCCTTTTTAAGAAATTTAATTTCATCAGGACTTGGTGCACGAACTTTAAGAATAATTTCTTTCTCAATGACTTTACTTTTGGGTTCAATAATTGCGCCCTCGTCTATAAATGCTTGGTCTGAAATATGAGCCTTTATCCCTGCATCTTTTTCGATAAATACCTCGCATTGCATTTGAATAAGTTTTTTAACAATTTCAGGCGTGATGGCTATTCGACTCTCACCATCTGCTATTTCTTTAAGAACACCAATTTTCATTTGTAGGTAATAAAAAAATATATAGGCCACTATATTACCAAAATTACCTCAAATACAATCCTAATTAATAAGATGCAAAAAAGCACTTCACAACATGACCAAAATCCCACGCCTTGAACCTTCTGCCTAGCCCACAAATACTGTAAAATGTTCTTTTCTGGGGGATTAGCTCAGTTGGGAGAGCAGCGGATAACTCATGGAATGTTACTTAAGAGTTGGTCAAATAAAAAAAGCCACTAAAAGAGTGGCTTTTTTAAAACATGCTTAGATTAAGCAGCATTTACTTCTTTTTCTTTCGCTTCAATTTTAGGCTGCGTAAATTGATGTAATGATGAGATTTCAATTTTTTTCGGTTTTTGAGATTCAGGAATAATATTCTCTAAACCAATTTTTAAAATACCATCTTTATATTCAGCGCCTTTGACTTCTATAGTATCGACTAAACGAATCATTTTGGTGAATGATCGAGTGCCAATACCTTTATAAATGTCTATTTTACTAATGGTCTTATATTAGAAAAGCCTCCATCAATAGACCAAACTTGCCCAGTCACTCTTTGAGCCTTATCAGACAATAACCAAACCATTAAATCAGCAACTTCTTCAGTACTTCCAATACCTTTGATTGGGTATTGTTTCGCAGCTATGTCTCTCATTAAATCACTTGATAAAAGGTTTGCTGATGCTGGCGTATCTAAAATGCCAGGAGAAACTGCATTAATACGAATATTTGAGGCGGCATAAGTAGCAGCAGAACTTCGAACAAGCGCTTCGAGGCCACCCTTTGATGCTGAAATAACTTCATGATTTGGAATTCCAATACTAGCGGCTGCTGATGAGACAAAAACTGCTGATCCATGAGCAGATGATTTTTTTAAATGCTCTATAAAAAGTGATAATGTGAAGAACGCACTAAATAGGTTTGTTGAAATACAATCGATGAAATCATCTTTGGATGTTCTATGAAGAGAACCAAGCTTGATGCTGCCAACGCAATGAGCTAAACTAGTTAGGGTTATATCTCTTGATATGATTTCATCAAATATTTTTTTTGCTCCTTGAAAATTTGAGCAATCTGCAATGATTTGAGTATGTTCATTTCCGTATATCTCTTGCATTTTTTTTGCATCTCTACTTACCAAAACTAATTGCCAATTATTTTTAGTTAAGTTTTTAACTAAAGCTTGCGCTAAGCCACCTGTCGCACCTGTGATTAATATATGTTTATTCATAATTTTACTTTTAGAGAATAAAATTTAGGCTAAGAATGTATTTCATACCCTAAAAATAACCCGTACGCTCCACCTAACCACAAACCAACTATAACGAGTAATGAAGCAAGATATCCCCATCGTTTATGATTTGGATGTTTAATACATGCAAACGAATCATATGTGCTCGCAATTATCCATAAAAGTCCAGAATCACCAACACCTTTGGCACCTAAAAATGATGCATATATCCATAATGCAATGATAAACATTGAAAAGTTAACTATTGCAGAATTTTGCTGCTTTAAAGACTTAAGAACACTAGATGAAGAGTGGCTATTTAAATTTCTAGTAATTATTTGACTTAACAAAGTATTATTAATAAAAAGCCAAAGAACAGCTAAAAGAGAAATTGCAAAGGGGTATAAACAACTGTTTATAAACATAATTCTTCCTTTATTAAATTTATATGGCTTGTCATAATCAATTAATTTAAGTGACAAAAAATATTTTTGTTAGTTCGAGTCAATTAAATTCAAATATAAAGGGGCGTGGTCATAATTTAGATTAGTTCAATTAATATTGTTGTCTAAATAAGTATTTATATAAAGATTTTATATTCTTAAAAAGGAGATATTAGTTAAAATAAAAAAGTATTGAAAAGCCTCTAAGGCGATTCAAAAAATAACTAATGGTAGAGAATACGATGATTCAATTTTTTATAAAATTAAATGTAATATTTATTTGCACCTTTTTCTTTAGTAGTAATTCTCTCGCTTTAACTAAAAATGAATCCATTATTCCTCCAGAGATTCTCAAAAATTTAGAGGAAGTATACAAAAGAATCAAAACTGACTACGTAGATGATATTAATGATAAAAAAATTATCGAAGGTGCTCTCAGCGGTCTAGTCACAAATTTAGATCCACATTCCTCCTACTTAGATATTGACGCTAAAAAAGATTTCAATATAGGAATAAGTGGAGAATTTTCAGGTATCGGTATTGATGTGGGCTCTCAAGATGGGCTTGTAAGAGTTGTCTCACCCATAGATGATTCTCCAGCTTATAAAGCAGGTCTCAAGATGGGAGATCTTATATTTGAAATTGATGGAAATAATGTTAAAGGTATGACCCTAAACGAGGCTATTACTCGTATACGCGGTCCTAAGGATTCAACTGTTAAGCTCTCAGTATTTCGCAAAACATCACTTGTGCCCCTGTCTTTTAATATAACTCGTCAAACTATCAAAAATCCTAGTGTCAAATTTAAAGTTTCAAATAAGGATTATCCTTATGTAAGAATCACACAATTTCAAGAAAACACAGGAATTGATTTAGCTAAAAATTTGAAACTTATATCTGAACAAAATAAAGATCCAATTAAGGGATTAGTCTTAGATCTCAGAAATAATCCAGGAGGTATGGTCTCTTCTGCGGTGGCCGTAGCTGCAGCATTTTTAGAAAAAGACAAACTAATTGTTTACTCAGATGGAAAAACAAATAATGCAAAAATGAAATTGTTCGCTAATCCTTATAACTATATTGAAGGTGGAGAAAATAACGATTATTTGAAAGATCTACCCGAAGATTTTAAAAAAATTCCAATTGTCGTTTTAGTTAACAACGGCTCAGCATCTGCCGCTGAAATTGTCGCAGGGGCATTACAAGATCATAAAAGAGCAATAATTTTGGGCACACAAACATTTGGCAAAGGGACTATCCAACAATTATTTCCACTAAGTAATGGATCGGCCATGAAAATAACAATTGCAAGATATTACACGCCAATGGGTAAATCTATTCAAGCTAAAGGCATTACTCCGGATTATCTTGCTGAAGATCCCTCAGATGCAACTGATAAATTTTCGACAAAAATTTACGAATCTTCTTATAAAAATTATTTAGAGAATACAGAGCTAAATAATAAATCTGATAAGTCTGTAAAGATTGTCAAGATTTCTCCAGAAAATAAAAAAATATTTGCTGATAAGGCATCATTTGATGTCGGAACAAAAGATGACTATCAATATGTTCAGGCTGTTAAACTTCTTCAAGGACATACTTTAGAAACTGAGTGATATTATTTAAGTTTCATGCGCGAAAATTTACTTTCAGAAATTAATTACAAAAACTTAAAACAAATTGAAGATAAAATTTGGTCGCTTATTCACGATGCTGTTGTAAATAGAGATGCTCCATTTAGAACTCCAATTTTTTCTAATATTGAGGATGGAAAACCAAATGCAAGAACTATAGTCCTCAGGTCAGCAAATTCCAATGATAAAAGTATTTTTTTTAACGCTGATTTTCGTTCACCCAAAATTAAATATTTGAAAGAAAACCCCCAATGTCATCTGACTTTTTATGACAAATTAGAAAAAATTCAACTTAGAGTTACTGCACGTTCAATTATTCATTACCAAGATTCAATTTGCTCGAGTGCTTGGAACAAAGTCAATCATTTCAGTAGAAAATGCTATTTATATGAAAAGTCTCCAGGAAGTGAAATTAATTCTCCTCGTAGCTCTTATCCAAGAGAATTTTTAGAGAATGGCTATACACTTAATCAAAGTGAATGTGGTTATATTAATTTTTGCGTTATTGAATGTTTATTTATATCAATAGATTGGTTATATCTTGCTGCACAGGGGCATCTTAGGGCTAGCTTAAATTACAAATCTAAAAGTGAAACATCTTTTAAATGGATTTCACCATAAATAATAAAATTTTGCTTACACACCCCTAATCCACCCCTATCACTTTTGACCCACCCAAACCTTCTGTATAGCCCACAAATACAGTAAAATAATCACTCCTGGGGGATTAGCTCAGTTGGTAGAGCAGCGGATACTCAGAGGACGTTGTTTGAGAGTTATTTATCTAATATCTTAGTTTTTTTTGATATTTTAGAAACCAAATAATAATATGAGAAAAATGTACCAACAATCGGAAATATCAAAGGCATATAGACATATTGCAAAACTGGAACTTCTAATTGATCAGCCAAATCTTCCAATAAGAATAACAATATCATCCATATAAAAAGTACCCCCACAAAACCAGTAATAGGCAGAAATAAATTATGTGTTCGATAATGGTAGATCACAAAAAATAAGCTGGCTATTATTAGGCTGATCACCCATATTGCAAAAATATGAGTAACTCTATTCAGATTGTCTTCGATGCTTAATGATTGCGCTATGGTTTTTGTAATAGGATTTTTTTGTAAAATTTTTTGTTTAGATAATTCTGTGCCGCAATGGTCACAAAATTTAGCAAAGTCATCCTTTATTTGATGTCCGCATTCTAAACAATACATGTTTAATTTAGCTCTAATATAAAAACTTTCAGAATATGGAATTCATATATTTTGGATATAGGAAATATTCACGAAAAACATATGCTTTCTAACTTTGAAAAGTATGAAATATTCCTTTTTATAAGAAACGTCATTTACAAAGACTAATTACATATAAAATTCTCAATAGATCAAAGCTAATTGATCTGTTTTTGATTCATATAATCTCTACTAAGGAAAGTTATGAAAAAGTTATTTGCATTATTAGTTTCAGGTTTATTTTCAGTCACAGTATTTTCAGCAGATGCGGCTAAGCCAACCGAAGCAGCTAAACCAGCTGATGCTAAAGCAGCGCCAGCTGCCAAACCAGCTGATGCTAAAGCAGCAGATACAAAAGCAGCACCAGCGGCTAAACCAACTGAAGCAGCTAAACCTGTAGCTAAGTAATAGATTTAAGCTATAAAAAAAGCCACTACTAAGAGTGGCTTTTTAATTTCTACCTTAAAATTCTCAAATTAATCTAAACCAATTTGATAGATTTCTTGCTCTTTTTTCTCAGCTAACTTACCAGTGATAGCGTTAACTTCCACTTCATACTCTTTTCCATCTTTACCTTTAATATCGAATTCATAAGAAATCGAACCGTCAATTCAATTGATGTTGCCTTCGGTAGTCTTTGCAGTAAAGTTTGGAGCTTCATCACCAATACGTATAGTCATAATCAAATTCCTTTAGTAATCTCTATTCACAAATATTAGCACTATTCTTGTTAATATGATTCTAATAAAAATAGTTTATCAAAATAAACCTTTCAACTTCTTTCAATACTCTTTAATTTAAAACAGTATTCTTTTTAGCGAAGCATTTATGTGTTTGTGTAAAGATTCCTCCTGAATCAAACTCCATCTCTTCTTCTAAAATTCCATTAATCTGATTGAAGCTTATCTTGTGATAAATCTTGGGTTCTTTTCTATCACATTCAATTGTCAATCCAGATTCGCTATCATCCATACATTCTTTTTTAGTGAATATATTTTCTGTGTTTTCATGCTCACCAAGTATCACGACAAACTTATTAAATAAGTATTTTTGAACGACTAATGAACGATTATCCAGAATAAGAAAAGAAATGGGTTCATCACTCTTGTTTAAGTGATTTTTATATTCACATTCGTAGTAAAGATTTTTATATGGATAAAAAGCAAAAGTTACAATAGCTCCAATTAATAATAAAAATAGGGCTAGCATTCTAACTAATGTCGTCTTATGAGGTATTAACCTTTTCATAACTTTTAAGTATAACGCTGTCACCAGCTAACTTTATTATCTTTTCACTTAAAAATTACTTGAAATGCAGAAAATTTAGGCGTAGTGTTAATTTAATTGCTTTCATAATGCAGATTATAAAACTATAGAAGAGTGCTAGAACAATCAGTGTGCATTCTGATTTGCCCTTCTTTTAATGATTGGAAAATACGATTCGGCGACTAAAAGGAAAAGTACATCATTTTAACTAATCTGTCTGTATTATTTACAGCAATCCAAACACCTTCTTAGGTGTTTTTTATTACACACCCCTTTTCCACCCCTATCACTTTTGACCTATCCAAACCTTCTGTCTTGCCTACAAATACAGTAAAATATCACTTTCTGGGGGATTAGCTCAAAGGGTCTAGCAGCGGATACTCAGAGGACGTTGTTTGAGAGGATTTGATCGCGTTAAAAAAAATATTCTGAATTTCTACGCATTACTTTCTTGAATATGTATACTTTTCTAATGAATGCAAATATTTATAGATTCTTAACAATCTTTCTGATATCTTTATTTTGTTTTAGTGTAAATGCAGATGAAAGTTGGGATGGCTATTTTATTGGGATCTCGACAGGAAATAATGATACACAGTCTTCTCAGCCATATTCTCACAGTATTAACTCCTCTCCTTGTAGTAATAATAACTATGGCTCAATGGGTGCGGGCCCCAGTTGTGGGGGATCAGAAGATTACCAAAAAAAATATTCTAACTCTAAAAATTTAAATTCAGTCTCCTTAAGGTTTGGTAGGTATTGGCAAAATAGTTATTTAACTTTGGGAATTTTAGGTGAGTATTCAAAGATCTCAAATTACAATAAAAGTAATTCTGAAGTTATTACATCAGCTTTTGGAGATACATTATCAGTAAGTGCAAAAAAGGAAGATTCTATTTCTATCTTGGGTGTAGCAGGCTACCCTATTAATAATCTTTTACCTTATTTAACAGCAGGATTTTCAAATACCGAAATAACCGCATCTGTTAGACAAGATATGGGTACACATAATTTACCTAGGAGCTTCGAAAGTTCTGAGAGAGTATGGGGGTACTCAGCCGGCGCAGGATTGAAGTGGAAATTTCAGAATAATTTTATTCTAAGTGGTGAATATTTGTATACAGGCTATGGAAATACAAAGGCAAGTGCATCATCATATATGCCCCCAGGAGGAGGGGGAATCACGTATCCATCAACCTCTCTAAACACAGAATTTATTGTTAAAACTTTTAATATTGGCCTAGAATATAAGTTTTAATTACAGCTAAGCAAATCTCCGGTTTACGGATATTTTGCTTACACACCCCTAATCCAATCCAAGAGATTTTCACTGAACTAAACCCCTGCGCAAGCCCACAAATACAGTAAAATAATCACTTCTGGGGGATTAGCTCAGTTGGTAGAGCAGCGGACTCTTAATCCGTTTGTCGCGAGTTCGACCCTCGCATCCCCCACCACTAAAATTATTTTATTTCTGATAATCTCTATTAAAATTTAATTTTATAAACTTAAGGAAAAAAATGGCTACCGCCGTAATTATTAAACACCCAAATTCGGGCATGATTAAAATTGGTTACTATGGTTTTAGTTGGACCTATCTTTTTTTTGGTTGGTTTGTGCCGCTTTTTAGAGGTGAATTAGGTGTGGCTGCTCTTCATATGCTTTTTTCAATTATCACATTGGGGCTATGGCAAGTGATTGTAGCTTTTTTGTATAACAGACAATATATGACGCGTATGTTTATGTCTGGATGGGTTTTAGCAGACTCAGAAGGTAATAATGAAATAGCCGCTCAAAGACTTGGAGTTGTATTGCCTAAACGTGGACGTAAATAAAACTCTATTTCTTTTTGCTGCAGACACTCTTTAAATATAAATCATTAAGCGTTTTAGGTTTGATTTTTTGCCAATCTAATGCTTCACCTTTATTAAAGACAGCACGACCTTGTCCCATAGGCTCTGCGTATAGCGCGTAAGCTAAAATTCTCATTTTACGAGCCTTACAATCAAATTCTGATCTATTTTTAATAGATCGATATTGAAGATTTTTAATGGTTTGTGGTTCAGCGTAATTTTGCAAATACCACGCCCTTGTCTTTTGTCCACTTTTGCTCATAAGGGCATAATCTATGTAATGATCGGCATCGTCTTGATGCACCAAAGACCATTCAGCAAAGGAATAAATCGGAATGAGAAAGAAAAGAAGCAGAAAAAATTTCATGGTACAAATCATCGCATTTAATAAATCTTTTCTCAACCTTAAACTTATGAGAAATGACGGCTTGTCTATTCACTGAAGGCTGAGCATAATAAAACATCATTTAATTAAAGTTAAAAAAAAATGAAAAAAATACGTTGGGGTATTCTGGGGGCTGCGCGCGTAAATGAACGACTTCTTCCAGCTATTGCTAATAGTCCTTTTGGTGATCTTGTTACCATTGGAAGTCGAAGAGCAAATGCCGCAGAAGAATGTTTAGAAAAATATCAACCCAGCCTAAAAGGTAAAGTTAAAACCTTTAATTCACTGGATGAAGTGATTTACCATCCCGATATAGATGCTATCTATATTCCACTCTCAAATGAAGAACATGCCGAACCAGCTCTTAAAGCAATCAATAATAAAAAACATGTGTTAATTGAAAAACCCATCACTCTTTATTCAAAAGAAGTTAAAGCAATTCAAGAGGCTGCTGAAAAAAATCAGGTCACAGTGATGGAAGGTTTTATGTATGTCTTTCATCCCCAATTTGATCGCGTAAAAGAAATCATCAGCTCAGGATTGTTAGGTGATGTTCAATATGTGCATTCTATGTTTTCTTTTCCAATCCAGCCTGCACGTTTTTATCGAATCGATCGTTCAATTGAAAATGGTGGTGGTGCACTTTGGGATATTGGACCTTATGCCATTCATACGATAAGGCAATGCTTTGAGCAGAATCCACTATCAATCGTTGCAAAAAGCCATCTCAATGAACACGGTGCAGATCTCACAACCTCAGGGATGATCGATTTTGGAAATAATAGACGCGCACAATTTGATATCAGCTTTGAATGTGTTCGACGTTCTCAATTTGAAATATTCGGATCAAAAGGGAAATTAATGTGCCATACAGTATGGCAGCATGAGAATGATGAAGCCTTATTAACATTAACAACAGATGCAGATGGCGTAAAAAATGAACATATTAAAAAAGCCAATCATTTTACACTTGAGATTGATCACTTTAACCAATGCATCATCAATAATACCGTACCTAAACTTTCTTTAGATGATGCATTTTGGAATACAAAAACATTGGAAGCTATTCAATCATCCATCAAAACAAAAACCTGGGTTCATCTTTAAAGGCTTTAAAAACAAAAAAGCCCGCATATAGCGGGCTTTTTTAAAATCTGAATAATTACTTATTCATTACATACATTGTAACTTCGAAACCGAAACGCATTTCAGTAGCAGCTGGAGTTGTCCACATGATATTTACCCTTTATATAAAGTTAATAAGAAATTTCTTAAATGTAATCTTACTCGGACTATAAAAGTAAACACCTCTAGGATCATGAAAGAGATCTCATGAAAATCATGAGAGATAAGGCAATAAAACAATAAATTTATATTAAAATCTATATAAATCAATAACTTATAAAAACTACACCTTAGCTGGCTTAGGTTGTGGTTTTTTACCTTTAGATTCTTTTCTCTTATCTTTACTACCCATATACGGCCTCTTTAATAGGTTGAATAAATGAACATTGTATACGAAAGGCTAAGTCTTCAGCCGCTTCTTTATTTCTTTTTCGTACTCTGGAAAATAATGCGAAATTACCTCTAAGTCGAACTGAGAAAGAATGGAGTTGTTAGACTCTCGCTCCAATAAAAACTCAAACGATGCTTTGATTAAATTCTCATGCGAGACTTTACCATCCGTTAGTGAATTATAAAGATCATTTGAAATATGAACCTTATGTTGTGTAGTTGATTTTAATTTGACCGTAACTTCAAAATCAGAATCTTTAATTAATTTAATCGTAATCATTTACGTCTTAATGTTGCTTCTTTGCCCCAGCGCTTAACTAGAAGATAAAGAATAAAGAAAGAGATGATTACAAAAGCAATTCTGACCGGTAGATAAGTTAAATCAGAAAAAATATATTGAAAAAAAACATAAGGCGTTAAAAGTAAAGCTGAAATAACTCGAGCCCAATATAATTTTTTTAAGTGCTTATTTTTTTTATCTTTTTGATAAGTTTTCCAAGAAAGAGCGGCAAATAAAAGTGCGGCAAATAAAAATAAAACTCCGCCATACATAATTATCATGAAGACATTCATTATTTATACCTTTTTAAATAGTGGTTTCTGGTAATAGTTTTAATCCAATATTTTTTCTTAATTCATTACACTTTGGATTTGGTTTACCATTTTCATATAATTCAAATTCACGACAAGGTGATGGTCTTGATTCATAAATTGAACATCGATAACCTTCTTCATTAGAATAGGATAATGCAACACATTTTCCTTTGCCAAACTCAGTACCTTTCATACATGCCATATGATCGTTGACTTTGGTTGTATAAGATAAAGGCACTTTGCCAATACCATTGCCTTCTATCTCTGCGTGATAAAATGAAACTCTAAAATATTGACAACATTGTCCACATTCAAAGCAAGAATTGATTTGATCTGTCATCTAATTTGAAGTTTTAAATATAATGACAGCTTGACCATAATATTTTTTTTCATGGTCCAATAAATTCCAAACTGTAGCATCTTGAATATAAAATATCGATTGGTCTGAAGCTACCCTTTTCCCCTGATAATGTTCAATAAATCCATATTTAGTAACCTGTTCTAATATTTGAGACCTTTCATCTTGATCCACCTGAAGCGCCGAAGCTTTTGAAGACAATCCCATCATTTCATTCCATGTCATTTTAAAAACATTTAATGCGGCATGATTTGCATAATTAAATAAAGGCTCACTTGAATTATCATGGCTTGCAATAGGAAAAGGACATTTATCAAATGCTCCAATAAGGCTAGCATCAAGACTCAAAGGCAACTCTCTTCTAGTTAAAAGAGTATATGAATTTTTAATAATTTCGAGATGTGTTAAAAGATTCAATTTAAATAAATTAAGCTTACCCAAAAAACCAGTAACAAACTCCAATAGATGCCAAAATACCTATGAGATCTGCAAATAACGCACAAGGGATAGCATGTCTTGTACGTTGAATACCGACTGCTCCAAAATAAACAGCCAGAACATAAAATGTAGTTTCGGTGCTTCCTTGTACAGTAGCTGCTAATAATGATGGAAAGCTATCTACACCATGAGTTGTCATAGTATCAATTAACATAGCTCTTGCGGCACTCCCAGAAAAGGGTTTTACAAGTGCAGTAGGCAATGCATCAACAAAACGTGTATCCCAGTCAAAGCTGTAAGCTAAAAAACGAATCATATCTAGAGTGAAATCAAGCGCTCCTGATGCCCGAAGAACACCTACTGCACATAACATTGCAACCAAATAAGGAAGTAAATTTTTTGATACATCAAAACCTTCTTTAGCGCCTTCAATAAATGACTCATAAACTGGTACACGCTTTAAAACACCGATCATAAGAAAAGTAATAATCAATCCAAAAAGTACTGCATTCCCTAAGAAAGAGGAGAATACGCCTAATACCGCAGCTGATAAATGACTTAAGAAAAAGATAAATGCACTTAATAAAATCGCTATTATTAGCATCCAGGTCAATACAACAGGATCATTCATTTTAATGCGTTGAGTAAATGCAACAGAAAAAAATCCAGCTATCGTAGATGCACTTGTTGCTAAAAGAATAGGTAAAAATACAAGAGTGGGATCTATAGCACCTTGTTGCGCACGATACATAAAGATTGATACAGGTAGTAAAGTAAGTGAAGAAGCGTTCATCACTAGAAATAAAATTTGTGCATTGCTTGCAATTTTCGGTGTCGGATTAAGTGACTGCAAGGATCGCATCGCTTTTAGTCCAATAGGTGTCGCCGCATTATCAAGACCTAATCCATTTGCAATAAAATTCATAGTGATAAGACCGACTGCTGGATGCTTTTTAGGAACCTCAGGCATAAGGCGTCTAAATAATGGCGAAAGCCAACCTGCAATTTTTTCAACTAAACCAGCATGCTCGGCAATTTTTAAAAAGCCTAACCATAGTGTTAGCGTTCCGAAAAGTAATATCATGACTTCAACAGATAATTTCGCCATAGAAAAAAGACTGTCTACCATGCGAGCAAAAACTTCGAGGTCGCTTAAGTGAGTCCATCGCCATAATGCACTTAACAAAGCGATAAAGAAAAAACTCACCCATAGCGTATTTAATATCGAACCATGATGCTTCGATGAAGTTTTATTCTGATAAGGTTGATTGATTTTTATAATGACTCACCCAGTACGAATTACTAGATTTTAAAGATGTATGAAAATTATAAGGCTAAGAAATCTATTTTTGAAAACTAATTCATCACTTTAATTGGTCGGAGCGGAGAGATTCGAACTCTTTAATTTTTTTATTAACTCCGAAACTTGATAAATACCCTTTTACTTTTTCAAAATGTCTTTTTTATAACTCCGTTAAATTAATTACCTGTATGGAGATGAAATATCTTGTTCATAATTTTCCACTCACCATCCACTTTAAGAAGTGTAAAAAAATCAGTAAATTTGTGACCTGTCCAGTTATCTTATTCTAATCTTACTGTTGCAATAGAACCTTCAATATCTATATCTGTAATCTTGGTGACGATTTCAGTAGCAGGACCATTTTCATCATTCCAATCAAAGAGCTTCTGAATCGGTCCTGCAAATAAATCACTTCCAATATAACCAAAAATAGTGGCATCTTGATGAAATGCAGGTTTCATATCATCACCCTTGCCTGATTTAGCTCCATCAATATAGTGTTGGATTGTTGATCCAATTAGTTTGAAATCATCATTACTCATTTCATTCTCCTTTTTTATAACTCCGAAAAATTGACCGTATTTCTCTCTAACTTATTGTTTTTAATAGAATTATTTATTTATGTAACTCATTGTTTTATATGCCATTTATAAGACTGACTTATAAGCTATAGTTTGTTCTAACTAATGCAAAGAGTATAGTAACTAAATCTATTAGATATTTAGCTTGCAAAAATAATTATTGGAAATATATAAACTATCATGAAAAAATTACTCCTCTTAATTTTATTACTTTTATCTTTTGGACTTTTAATAGGATGCAGCAAAAGTAAACAAGAAATTGTTGATAAATGTTTGCAACAGGCAAATCAAACTTCTTCTAACGAGTTGTTACAAAAATCAAAGTTATTTCAAAGTTGTATGGCTAAATCTAGATATGCGTTTAACGCTCACAATTGTGACCAAAATAACCAAGAACACATGTTGTCTGAAATTTGTTATGTGAAGTATTAACAAATGAAAAAGGTAGTATTCCTAATTTTTTTATTCTTCTCTCTTTTATCACTTGCTGAAGAATTAGTTGGAAAAGTCATTAAGGTATCAGATGGTGACACCGTTACAGTCCTAGATAGCAATAACCAAAAACATAAAATTCGCCTAAAAGGTATTGACGCCCCTGAAACACAACAAGCATTCGGTGACACATCAACACAATCGTTAGCTGAACTCGTTTACGATAAAGAAGTGTTAGTTACTTGGGATAAAAAGGATAAATACTATCGTATTCTAGGAAAAGTTATTGTTGATGGAAAAGATACTAATTACTTACAACTTAAAAAAGGATTAGCTTGGTATTACAAACAATACGAAAAAGATTTAAGTGATGAGGATAGAGAAAAATATACAGAAGCAGAAGAATGGGCAAGAAATTATACTGAAGGATTGTGGGCAGACTCAAATTCCATCCCACCATGGGAATTTAGGCGAAAAAGAAAAAATTAATGAAAAAACTACTACTTTTCAAAAAGTGAAAGTGTGTAGTTAAACCATAGGTGATAGATGTTACGATAGTTAAAAAAAAGGCAACTACAGTTGCCTTTAAATTTAATTTAAAAAAAATATAAAAAGAATTATAAATTCACGAAATTATTTAGGCATTACAACTGAATCTATAACGTGGATAACACCGTTGTCAGCAACAATATCAGTCATTGTAACAGTGGCATCATTAACTTTAACCGTAGTCAGACCTTCACTGTAAGGTTTTCTAACAGTATTCACTGCCACAGTAAGATCAGCACCATTTACGGTTTTAACTTTTAATCCGTATAAAGGTTTTACACCCGCTGTAATATCAGCTGCCATTACTTTTCCTGCGACGACATGGTAAGTTAAAACTGCAGATAATTTTTCCTTATCATTAACTAACGCATCAAGGTCTACTTTTGGTAATTTGGCAAATGCAGCATCAGTTGGGGCAAATACAGTATATGGGCCTGGGCCTTTTAATGTGTCAACTAGACCAGCCGCACTGAGAGCGGTCGCTAGTGTTTTAAAATTGCCATTGGCAACTGCAGTATCTACAATATCCTTCGCAAAAACTGAAGTAGTGAAGCATAGGGACAAGGCAGAAGCAATAATTGTTTTCTTCATAAAAATATCCTTAATAAAATTAATGAGTTAAGTTAAAGTAGATCAAGAAATTAATTGACCAACAAAAAACTGAAGTGCATTGAGTGAAAGAATGATTTTTAGTTCATTTATTTAAGGTACCCTTCATAATCACTTTAATTTGGTCGGAGCGGTGAGATTCGAACTCACGACCCCTTGCACCCCATGCAAGTTATATCAAAATCTACTAAAAAACTACAAAAACCCTTGTTGGACTTAATTGGACTATTAAATATATATAATACAACATGTTATAGTATATTAAGTCACAATTATTAGACCAATAACATCCAAAGTTGTATAATCAAGGCTGATGAAAAGTGTACCCTGTGGTGTACCCTAATAGGTAAAAAATATGACCAGATATCCCAAGACAGGAAAAGGAACTAAATGGACTGCAAAGGAGCTCGATTCCATTACAGCAGCCTGGGTCGGAGACATACTGAATGATTCAGAATCTATGATAGGTGATGTTGTTAAGTCTAAATCTGGATCAATATCAATTAAATTTAAGTTTGGATACAAGCTTGATAAGAAGAAAAAATGGTTCTATTGCGGGACTTATCCTCACACTTCATTAGCAGAAATAAGAGAACAACGCGTTTACGCAAAACAACAACTAAAGGCTGGCTCAGATCCCAAGATAGCTAAACGAGCAGATAAAAGTATTAAACGCTCATTGGAAAAATTAGCTGACCAAGAGAGAAAAACTGACCAATTAACTTTTAAGGATCTGTTTAATGAATGGATTGAAAATGGTGTTAATAGAGCTGATGAAAATGCGGCGCTAAAAAGATCATTTACAAACCACATACTTGGTTCGTTAGGATCAATTGCTTTAAGAGATTTAAATGATACAGATCTAATAAAAGTGTATAAAAAAATAATTAAAGAAGGTAAAGATAGAACAGCAATAGCAATCTCTAACGACATTAAACA
>Ga0172372_10004624_pt1 | contig 19483 bp, 20 predicted proteins | sample LakKiv5m_2_FD_114544 | JGI IMG/M metagenome (GOLD analysis project Ga0172372, IMG submission 114544) | Freshwater microbial communities from Kabuno Bay, South-Kivu, Congo - kab_092012_9.5m | ecosystem: Environmental > Aquatic > Freshwater > Lake | place: Democratic Republic of the Congo...
AATAGTTGTTGTGGTGTTTTCATGAGTTTATTTCCTTCTTATAGTTCTGCAAAATCTTTTAGACTATTATCAATCAGTTCTTCTTGACATGCAAGAACATCTTTTCTGTTTTTCAAAATGTAGTTATTATTGATTATCGATGCAGCTTGTTTCAGTGGATTATTTGCTTTAGGTCCAATGATAACCGGAAGTCCTTCTTTGACATGAGAAAGTAATCCGCCAGCAAACTTATCATCATATGGAGCTTTTACATCAATGTTCAATCCAAGCAATCCTGTTTTTTGCCACACTGGCGACTCAAATAAAACTTTAGTGCCCTTTGATATCCACTTTGCGATTTTCTTGACAAAAGCTTCTTTATACTCCTTATGTTCGTTCAATGGATGCCATTCGTTATGTTTATTATACTTTATCAAATAAGTATTATCATCTGCAAGTGAATGCTTTGCCACTTCCTGAACGACTATTGCTGAAGACGGGTCTGTCATTGACACTCGAGCTAACTCTTTACCTACTAATTGCTTTTGAACAAAAAGTAATAACACATCGTCTGGTGTTGCGTATCCAGACGATGCTTCAGTAAGTGTTGCTTTTTGTGAGAAAAGTTCTTGAAGTTTCATTATTTTGCTTTAGAAGTAATGATTGATAGCAAGAATTTTTTGACTTCTTTTTCGAGATACTTTTGAGCACTCTTGTCTTCAACAACAATCTCAGCAAGTGTAACGATTTTGGTATTCTCTTGAGCTTCACGAACAAGATTTGGACGAGCATCTGGAGCAGATGGGTTATCAACAATATCGACTGTGACAAAGCTAAATCCACTTACACGACCATCAGTTCCAACCGAACCTGTTCCACGTGAGCTAACTCCAAGTCTAACTCCACCTTCCATGATTGCTTTTGCAATGTTTCCTGTTGGAGTGTTTAGAAGTTTCATTTTCCCAACTACATTGTTTCCGTCCATTCTCATTTCAGTAATTGCATGAGATACTTTTTCAAGATTGATTTTGATATTGTCTGGATGTTGCAACTCTCCCATGATCAATTGACCTGAAGCTATCTTTCTTGATGCTTCTTCTACAACTTTTTGCATTTCAGTCAATTGATAGATACGTCCATTGCCATTAGTACATTCGGATTGCATCATGATACCAGAAAGATAATAGTTCTTCCCATCATCAATACTTTCAATAAGATTAGCTTCTTCAGGTGCTAAGGTTTCACATAAAAATTGTGATGTCATATTAGTTTCTCCATGTGTATATGTTTGTTTCATTGATTTTCTATTTAGGAATTATTCCTAAAATCAATAAAGTTTATAATCCTAAGTTATCCATGCCACCTCCAGGACCTCCACCCATATCAGTTGGTCCTCCTCCTAATCCTCCACCAAGATCACCACCTAATCCTCCGCTCAAATCATCACCAGGAGGCGGTTCTGCTCCACCACCCATATCTAATCCACCACCGAGTTCATCACCACCTCCACCTCCTGCAGGTAGATCATCTTTTTCAATATGAGCAGGTTTGATTTTAGCAGCTTGTCTTGCTTCCATTTGAACAGGATCATAGATTTGACGTAAATCAGACACATTACAATTCTCATCAATCTCAAGTTCTTGTTTGAGCATTTTCTCATTCATTTGCATATCATCTTCAGTCAATCCTAAATAACGTTTCATTTTCCATCTCATTGATAATTGCTTCACATCCTCAATAGACTTGAATGCATTGATAAGGTCAGTATCAAGAGCATTTTGTCGATAGATACCAAAGTTTTGTGGTTCAGGTAATCTAAGTAAGAACAACCAATCTTCAACATTGATACCAATAGTTTTCAAGTAAATTTTGAACTGTTCATCCATAACATACTCAATCTTGTTCTGTAATCGACGGATGTAGTTAGCAAATCGAAGTTCGTCAAGAAGTGCAACACCCATCTTCCCGTCATTGTATTGTTGTGGTTGATTATCTGCACCACCTAAGTAAGAAGTCGGAACACGAAGACCTTTGTAGAGTTTCTCTCTGAAGTACTTAAGCTCATTCAACTCTCCAAGGTTCTCACCACCTGGTAATACTTCAACACGAGATGAACGGCCTGAGGTAGTCACTGGGAAGTAGTAATCTTCAGAGATAGAGTTAGGATTGTAGGTTCCATCGATAACGTCTTGATTGTTAGTCGTATTTGGCATTCTCTTCTGACGTATCTCATTCTTAATGTTTTCAAGATACTGCTTGATACGTTGTGACGGCATGTTCCCAACATCAACATAGAACACTCGTCTCTCTGGAGCTCTAACAAGACGGTAGATAATGACAGAGTCTTCAAGCATTTGAAGTTGTTTGAATGTTCTGAAGATAGGTTGTAGAACACTCTCACCAAATGGAGCACTTTCTCCCATTTCATCAGATAACGTAAAGTGTATGATACCTTCTGCAGGAACAACTTCTACATCTGTTATCTTGCCGGCATAACCAACCATTCCACCCCCATCTCCTTTCAGTTGATATGCAACTCGGTCACCTTCATCATTTAGGTAGATTCCTAAGACTTTAGACGGATCAAGATATTCCCACTTTTTGGCGTCAGAGGTTTTCCTAAAGAAGCAGTCTCCATACTTTGACATAATGCGACCAATACGAAAGATACGATTGCTAAAGTCTTGAAGTTTTGACCAATGTCTTAGAGCCGCTCGAATAGTTGTAACAGTATTCTCTGACACTTCTTGGTCATCTTCAGTCTGGTACTCAATCTCAAAAGGAAGGTTTGTCGTTTCATCATCATTTGATATCTCTTCAGCAATGATGTCTAATGCACGAGAAATGTCAATGTCGTTGTCCATGCTATCATATTGAATGTAGCGTTGTAGCCGTGTTCCAGCACCTTTCATCACCTGAGTAAGAAATGCAACTGATGATGTTGCATTTGATAACCCGTTTGGACCATTCATGTTGGTCGAGTCACCATGCAATTGGGTATATTGCTTTTGACTTGACACAGGTGTGATTATTCTGAAGTAACTTTGTAAAGTTGCCATTTAGTATATCTCCGTGTGTATTAGTTGATGTATTCATAACGACCACCTCTACCAAACAAGGACGAATGACCTGGTATCGGTTTGAGAGACTTAGCGTTCTTATATGCTTCATCACTTGCTGTGACTAATGCAGCAAGCATATCAAGCTGGTCTTGTTCTATATTTAGTGACTTAGTTTGTGTGTCGTTCAAAGTAGTCAAGTAGTTTCCAAGTTTAGTGATTGTGTCTTTTGATAGTCTAATGACTGGAGCATCCGCTTCATTTGAACTACTAGAACTAGATGTCCCGGATGTAGAACTTCCAATAGGAGTTACTTTAGATGATGTAGTTGCACTCGGTTGAGGACTATAGATTGACGGAGGATTAGTTCCAGACGGATAAGAGCTATAAATTGACGAAGGACTAGTTCCAGATGATGGATGAGCACTTGCTACACCTGAAGATGATGAAGCACCTGATGAAGAACTGTCTCTAAATGCATTCCACGCTCCAAGAAGACCACCACCAACTGCCCCGGCTGCTATACCCAATGGGTTTCCGGTCATCATTCCTAAAGAAGCACCTGAAAGAGCACTTCCGAGCACTGAAGCCCATTTACCACCGGTTGACATTTCGCCAGTATTAGGATCAGTTTGATGGTCCATGATAGCATCCGTTGCCAATCCCGCAAGTACTCCACCTGCCCCACCCATTCCAATTCTTCCCCATCTTCCACCTAATCTTGAAGAACCATTAGGTGCAGGGCTTGCACGATTTCCTGACGGGTTTCTTACTCCTCTTCTTCTACGTTGAGTTTCGTCTCGTCTTCTACTTGCAGCTCTTCCTTGTGCAGTTGTTTGATCATTGGCGGCGGTATTTCTAACAATATCAAGTAGACTATCTCTCATACTTGTAATGGTATTGCCTAAAGGTTTTGCAAATTTCAACCATCCCCATACAGCTAAACCTATACCGCCCAATGCTTGGACAATCGGGTTACTTAACACAGTTGAAATGCTATGGCCGATGTCAATCAATGTTGCGGCCCAAGGTGGTATCTTAATATCACCATCAACTGTTTGCTTACCAAATGTACTCTGAACAAACTTACCTAAAGCATCAGTCGTTTTAGATGCTTCTCGACCTTGGTCCATCAATGCAGCTAACGGTCCAGTCAATCCACCTTCAAGAGCTTGTATCAAGTTTTCATCACCATAACTTCCACGTCTTCTTTCATCTGCTCGTTTCTGCATTTCAACAGCTGACTTCATTAGCATCTCCTTCTCATCAACTGTTGCTCTGTCACCCTTACGAACTATTTGACCAAGTTGAACTGCATTCTTCATACCAAGAACACCTGCTAACTGTTGAAACTTTGCTGCTTGAGTAAATCGGTCTGCTAACTTTTCTTTACCTAAGTCTTGAATTGATACAAGAGCTTTATTAGCTGATTGAGCACTAAGACCCAACTTGACAAAGTCTTCACGTAGTTTGAACATTGCTTCCATTCTTATTGTTCGTTCATCCTGACTTAGACCGTTCATTTGTTGCTGAATTGCTTGAGCATCAAACAGTTCGTCATTCAAAGCTTTGAACTCAGATGCAGAAGCACCGGTCAATACTTTCAATCGACCATATGCTTCAGTTTGAGCTTTCATTGCTTTCTTGACTTTATCGTTACTTGTAATGTCGATACCTGCTTTAGTAGCGTTCTTAGCAAAATCGACTGCAGACTTGGCTGCTTCTTCATTGCCCATACCTAACAGGATTAGACTTTTCTGACCTTCATCTAAAGCATCGGCAAAATCTCCTACATTGTCTCCTACACTATAGGCCATTCGACGGTTTTCTTGAAAGATCTTTGCAGTTTCGTCAAAACTTATACCTAACTTAACAGATGTTTGTTGAAGACGTGCAAAGCTACCAAGCAGCTGGCTAGAACCCAACATACCAATGTCAGCTGCCTTTACAAACTGGTCATATACTTTAGTGATGCTATTACCTAATATGGTCAAACCTAAGATAATCATACCAAACGGTCCCTTATCTCCAAACAACGCACTAGTGTATTTGCCAAACCTGTCATGGAAAGATTGCGTAAGTTTGGCAATAGCAACATGTTGAACTGCAATCTCTTGCATTCGTATCATGTCTGCTTTGATTTGGTTAGTATGTTCTCGCATAGCTTCAGCATTTTGGGCACGGCCATGTTCGTCTATCATACGATTTTTCACAGCAACTCTAAGAACTTCTTGCTGATGTTCCGCTAACTCACTACCAGCCTCTCGTAATTGATACAGAGTTTCAATGTATTCTGCTGTTTGGTCGCCGTGTTCTCGTAATAGAGCTTCAAAAACTTTACCATCTTCGGTGAGCTCCTGAATTGCTTCTGATAATTCACGAGACGAATTGAGTTCTCGTCCTAGATTTGTAAAACTTGACAAAGTTTCACTTGCGTCTAGTAACTTTGTGATATACTTATCATAAGCAGTATTTTGAAGATTAGCACCCTCAACCATTCCGGCTAACATTGATGATTGAGCCGAAATTGAACGGTTCATACTCAAGTTGTAATCTTCAAATGCATTCCAACTTGTACGCAATGGTTCAGTCAGACCAGCTAAAGCACGACCTAAGTTTCTTGAACTATTTTGAACAATTTCAGACTGTTCTAACTCTCCACGTTTAGCTTCAAGAATGATTTCACGAGCTGCTTGAGCTTCTTCTCGTTGTTGTTGAAGCAATTGCTTTTGGTCATCTGATAACGCTTGTTCCCCACCTTCAACACTATTCTTTAGACTCTCAATAGAAGTTATCAGGTTCGAAAGAGTATCTTCCAACTCTTGAATTGAGCGATTTTGAAGAGCATCACGACGTGCTTGTTGAGCATCATTTTGAGTAGTAGCAGTATTGTTAGTTCCACTTCCGGCACCACTACCTCGTTGAGTGCTACCTCTATCACCAGAGCTGGCTGACATGTTACTACCATTTCGTAACGCACTTTCTATCCTATTGAGAGTATCAAGTGTTCGTTGACGTAATATCGCGTCAGATGGTGTATTAGAACTAGAACCAGACATATTAAGTATTCTCTTTTAGAAGCTATGAATAAGTGTGACTATTTATAAAGTATAAATAGAGTTATAGTATTTATTGTATAATCATAACACCATATAAGGCAATATTCTCACATGATAAATGAACATAATCCCCTTCTTGCAAAACTAAAACTTCCTGGTCGTGTTCTTCAATTACCATCAAGAGGTCTTCTATATTCAAATGATGAACTTGATAGTTCTGTTTCTGCTGGAGAATTGCACATTCAGCCAATGAATGCTTTTGATGAAGTAGTTCTCAAAAATCCTGATATGTTATTCACAGGTAAAGCATTAGACCCCGTCTTTTCGAATTGTATTCAAGGTATCAATAAACCTACTGAACTATTCGGTAAAGATGTTGATGCTATTATGTTATTCTTGAGATTAGTGACATATGGACCAAGCTATGATATTACCGCAAATCATCGATGCGAACACGGCAAACAACACATCTATACAATCGACTTAGAACAAGTATTATCGAATATGCGATATCTTGACCCAACTATTATTGAAAAACAGTTTAGTGTCAAGTTAGAAAATGGACAAGTAGTAAAACTTCAACCTGCAAGATACAACAAAATCATTGATGTATTACAAGCAAATGAAGGAAAGGATAAACTATCGGTTCAAGATATTCAAAACAATATCTTCATGAACCTAATGAGTGTTATTCAGAGTATCGACGGAATTGAAGATAAAGATTTGATAAGTGAATGGATAAGATTTGCTGGGGCAAATCATGTTGAACGAATAGCAGGATATCTTGATGATATCAATGAATGGGGATTAGACTTGACTTCTACTTTGACATGTCGTGATTGCGGTGAAAAATTTGATGTAGAACTGCCTCTCAATCCTATATCTTTTTTCTCTTAATGCTCCGTTCAGGGGAACTAGAGCGAAGTCAAGCTCTAATTACTCAGCTCGGAGCAGAAATAAAATCAATCATACAGAGTTGTTTGGAACTTTCATGGTACTCAAGAGGAGCATGGACATATCACACAGTACTGCAGATGACAGCGGGTGAGCGAGACATTGCTTCCGACTTTATCAATAAACGATTGGAGCAGGAAGCAAAGAAACACAATCCCGTTTACTAACTTATAAATAACAAAGGAAAGCAACTATCTCACTAGTTGCTTTCCTTCTAATCAAATCATACTTCCTGGAGATATAACTTGACTGATTGTATTTATCAAACCCCAAATCTTACACCCAATCAACAAAAGTACCTAAAACATTACAAATTGTTATGTGAACGAGGTCAATCACGAGGAACAAAAAAAGAAGCTTTAGACTTCTATACTGAAGCACATCATATACTTCCTAAATGTATGGGTGGTAGTTTTGATAAAAGTAACATGACACTTCTAACACCTGAAGAACATTTTGTAGCTCATCAATTATTGGTAAAGATATTTCCTAATAATTGGCGATTATCAAATGCAATTATAAGAATGAACCATGATAGCAATATGGCGAGAGTTGGAAATAAAATTTATGGATGGCTCAAAAGAAAAATAAGTGATGATATGAAATCGCGAAATAAAACTAATGACGCCGGTCGATTAGCAGCATCTGAAAAACGTAAAGGTCTTACGAAAGAAAATTGTGAATTCATGGCATCAATGGCAGCAAAATTGTCAGGAAGAACCAAAGAAGAATATCCACATCTTAGAGAATTAGGAGAACGTAATAGGTTATTCCAAAGCGGAAAAAATAAAGAAAATTGTGAATGGAAAGCTAGAGGAGCAGAAAATCAAAACAAACTTCCACCTGAACTTAGGAAGTTTGTTATTGACCAACGAGAAACATATAACAAAACTTTCCCAGAAATCAAAGATATGCTCGATGAGTTAGGTTACTCTCTTACAAAGTCTGCAGTAGGCATAATTTATAGGAGAGAAACTCGTCAGGGAAAGTATGCTAATTCTTAGTTACTTCTAAAGTTTCGTTTCATTGAACGATAGATACCACGAACTGACATTGGTTCGTTGGTCATCTGTCCATAAGCTACAAATGTAGCATTATACTTCGGACGACCGGTTTCACTATCGAAAATTGGACCACCGTCAATATCTTTCAATAGTTCAAAACGATACTTACGACGACCTTCGTTTTCAACTAGAGCTCGCGTTAAAGTAACTTCAGATAAAGTAGCTAAAGTTTTGGCATCTTTTCTTAATGCTTTTGCAGTTTTTAGGTTCATATAGGTATTTCCTTCTGTTGGGTTTAATAAAATTATTTAAATATGACTTGTATTTCGTAGCCCTTTCCTGTTGGCCAAATATCTTTTATAATTTGAATAGATATTTTTCTTACTAAAAAATTTCCAGGATTGCCATTAATGATACTATTTTTAATTTCACTGGATAAATATTGAGCGGGTTTTGATGGTAAATATAAATGATGAAATAAAATTTCCGCATCTTTTAATAATTCTAGATGTGCATTATGTGCACTTGTAGAATCATTGATATTAATTACTAATTTTACTTCATTCACTTTATTCTCAGAACCTGTTGCGTAAAGTGCAATATTATTGGGTAATCCTGGTGTATAAAGTAATGAGGATACAATATCTTTATATGGAGTTACACATAAATATCCAAGTTCATCCTTCCGCCATTTTCCAGGAAACAATCCTTGAGACGATAAAGAATGACAAATTATAAGTGGGTCATCATTTTCTAATTCTGCGTTAACATTAAATGAATTGACCAATAAAATTGTTGCTAAAAATATTTTTGCAATTTTTAAATTCATATAGGTATTTCCTGTGTTAAAAATTAATAATTGATTTTTTTGTTTTATTTGAAATGTATAAGTGACTTACTTTTCCATCTTTGATTGCATTCCCCTTAAAATTTTGAACATATGAAAATTTATGTTCTTCAATATTATAATTTGAATATAGGTCTCTATATAATTCACAATCACTGTGGATTATAAGCCAATCATTATCAATAGTTTTTAGTTTTTCAAATAATCTATTATGGAGTTCTTCATTTGAACCTGCATCAGAATTAGTATGATACGCAGAATTTCTTTCAAAATAAGGTGGATCTAAAAAAACAAAATCATTTTCCTTGACTAAGGATAACGCTTGTGAAAAATCACCTTGAATTATATTCCAAGATTGTAAAAGATTATGATGCTCAGTTGAAAGTGAAGTATTGAAAAAATTATACCAACCAAATGGAACGTTGAATTTTCCAGTTTTTTGGTTTATTCTATACATACCAGAAAAACATAATTGACGTAATAATAAAAAACGGTAAGCTTTTATTACTGGATCCGTATTCCCCCATTCATCATCTCTATATTGATAATATAACTTTTCCAAATGAAACTTATTTGCATCTTTGTCCTCAGAAGATATATTAGTTTCACTTATCAATTGTTGTAATTTTGAAAAATCTTCACTGTTCTTTATTACATTAAATAAGTTTATAGAATCATCATTTACATCTGAAATGATTGCAGGTTTTTCAGCATATAATGATAACACTGCAGCACCTGCAAAAGGTTCAATTATACGTTCAGTTTTTTTTGAAATGTATGGTATAATGTTCTTTATCTCTCTACGTTTGCCACCTGGATATTTAAAAAATTGCTTCATGTTACTCCGGAAAAAGAAATTTTTGGATGATAAGTTGATCATCAAAATCAACATCCAATTTATCAAAAGTTTTCAACATAGATTCATAAAGTATTTTATGTAAACGAAACTCTTTTTCAGCTTTTAGGTCAACATTAAAACCTACATACTTATCTAAGTCAAATGTCTTTATCCCATGGGTTTCATATTCTTCAATAATTTTCCCATTTTTACGTAAAATTGAATATGAAACTTGATAATTTGGCCATTCTTCTTCAGCCCCCTTAATAGCAGCAAGGTAAAGTTTTACGGTATCAAATTTATTTTCAGTATTAGAAATACCGTCTGATTTTACATTAAACATTTCTACAGTTGATGCAGAGTGATTAATCCTTATTATATCTACTGCATGTTTATTCCGTTTATGTATTCCTTTAGCCTTAATTTTATAATCAGTTTTTATTTCTTCATTTTCAGTTTTATTTGAAATAAACCATTCGGCTGCGACTTTTTGTCGAATATGTCCTCGTTTAATTTTAAACGAGTGACTTATCATTCCAATAAATTCAATCATTTGAAAATTAGCATTTTCTATTTTTGTATTTAGATATGTCATCGTAGTAATCCTCAGTGGTTTAAATATGGATTTATTATACAACATCTAAAGTTGATGTAAATAGACCCTATGTCTAATTTTGTGAAGTCGGTAACATTTCTGAATAAAGTTTTATTATATCATACAAACCAAAAGTTTGTATGTTTTAGAAGCTCGGATAAATGGCAGACTTTGTCACCTGATGGCAATGTCATATGCTTACATGGAAGTTCAATGGTTCAAATAGAAATCTAAATTTGATTTTATCCTATTGTATGTAGCAGAAATAGTTTGATATGAAATTTTATAACCAAGATCTGAAGAGACCCATTCAAATATAGAAACTCCGCTAATACCTAATTCACGTTTCTTATAAATTTCAATTTGTAGATCAATTGGCAATTTTGAAATTTTTTTGGCTTGTTCAGCAACACCCGGATCGGTCCGTTTGTTTCTTCCTGTTCTATATTCAGAAACTTTAGCATAACTTTCATGATTTTCTTTTGTTCTACCCCTAATGGCATTGGCTTGGGCGGCAACATGCGAATATGTCTCTTTAGTCCTACCAGATAATATCATTGATATTTTTTTTCCTCTTTCATTTAAATATTCATGTGTCTCTTTAGTCCTACCAGATAATTTTTTTGCGGTGCTTGCATGTCCTGGGCAAGTCTCTTTAGTTCGTCCTTTTCGTTTTCTTGACATACTTGCATATCCTGAATGATTTTCTTTATTCAATGTTCGTTGATAATCATTTATTTCTTTTTTAAGAGTATTATAGGTTTTTCCATTTAGTCTTTCATTATGAGAAGTATACATCAATCGATGACATGCGAAAAGTAAATCTTTGTTTTCCTTATATATCTTTGTCAGTAAGATATGCATAATGAAATGCTCTCTTGCAGAAAGATACACAAGATTTTCAGGATCATCTGTTCCTCCCATACATCTTGGTAATATATGATGTCTTTCACAGTACCCATTCAGCAATATTTTTGCTTGTCTTCTATTTGAAGCTCGTGCTCTTCCTCTTGATACGATGTCATCATGTATTTTTTGATAGTTCATAGATAATTTTATTTGAAAATATAAATAATTATTATATCACATTTTTATTATAATATCCAAAAATCTTTATGTTCTAATAAATCTAATAACAAACACATTTTGTCACCTGATGGCAATATCATATGCTTACATGGTAATTCAATCACTGACCTTACCGCACAAAAATATTTTGTGTTATTCCACTTCATAATGACAATTCCGGCTTTGTCAACTTTTACTTTATCAACATCAACTTCATCTAGCCAGCCATACACACTATGCTTCCCGGTAAATAGGGACTCAAAACTATCAGGAGTTTTATAAGCTTTTGTCTCTATGACAAACCTAAACTTGACACCTGCTTCTTCTTCATTGCTCGGAACGACATCACCTACATAATGCTCAAGAGTTTGTTTAGAGAACATGTGTCCTCTAAACCCAAAGTTCTTTCCACCAGTAATAGCACCAGATTGTTGAGTTCGTACAAACTTTAGAGGTGCTAAATGTTCTGCTAAAAGTTTAGAAAGCTTAAGTTCATTTCCAGAACCTTTAGCTTTACTATTGATACGTTTCTTTTTCTTAGGTATGGTTATAGTTTGTTCTATCATATTGTTAGTCTGCTAATCGATAGCTCTTTTCAAAGTGAGTTTTGTCAAGTTGTATCAAAGTAGTAGCATCATCCAATGGATAGCCAATGTAGTCACCATACTTTAGATGAACTCTATGTCCATGTTCATCTTGTAATGTCAGAGGTTCATGTTCATTGTATTGAAATGCTAAGATTTGCCCCTTAGCTCGATAAGGTAAGTATCCTTCTGCATCTGGCTTGCTATCACTTTTTTCAAGTTCATATTCAGCTTCAAACTCGTGTTTAGGAACAACCTTGATTGAGTTAGGATTTTCAGCATCACGTACAACCAGGTCACCTTCTTTTGTGACGATATTCTTTGGTGGAACCCCTGGAAAGTTTTGATGTATTTGCTCACCAACATTGGCATCTTTAGCTTGTAGAGTTTCATTCTTCACATATGGTTGTAAGCTTCCGTTTCCGTCTGCTTCTTTGAACATATCTTGAAGATGTTCTTTCATACTCTTTTCTTTAGTTTCTTCTTCTGGTTTAGAAGTACTTTTGTCATCGTCGTTAGTAGTTTGTTCTTCGTCCGCTTCGTCAAGTAGAGAACGTTGACGAAGCTCTAATAGTTCTTGTAATATGCCCATATGTATAGTGTCCTGTATAAAGAGAGTTATAATCTATTTACACTCGCTTTGCAAACTGATTGAACTAAACCCGTTCTCTTTCACAACTAGCATCTTTCTGTCAAACTTGTCTTCTACTCCTTCTCTATGCATAACAACCCATGTTGAAAGTTCATCTTCTCTTGTCTTCTGATTGAGTAATGAGACAACTCCTTCTACACCAGTTGTACAAAGTGATGCATCAATTTCATCAACAAACAGAAGATTATCTTTAGCATGGAGATGGTGGAGAACATCACGAAAAGCTAGTGACATTGCAAGATTGACCCGTTTCTTTTCCCCAGCTGATAAGTTTCCAAAGTCAAGTTCTCGTCCGTATTCTGCCACTGTGCAAGTCATATCATCTTTGAACTGGACAATATGCGGTAAGCCTAACTGCTTTGCATAGGTATTCATTCGTAGGTTTAGGAAAGGTATAGTCTTACTGATGATACGTCGACGCAGAAAGCTATTCTTATCGGTCAAAAGCTTTAGTAAGAATTGTTGATGTTCTACCAAGCTTTTCAACTCATCAAGTCGTTCATAGCTAAGTGGAGCATCAGTTGCTTCTGCTTCCATCTGTTCAAAAGTTTCAAAGTATGGATTTTCCGCAAGTTCTAGTTCTCGTAGTTGAACCTGTAAAGTATTCATATTAGCAACAGTGTCTAGTAGAACAGGTAAGTTGTCATATGTCATTGATGCACTAACTTCAGACAGTTCAGCAGATAGTTGGGATAAGACTGAAGTTTCATGTGCAAGTTTAGTCTCATGTTCATCTAAAGAAGTGACAAGTGCTATCAGCTTCTCTTCTATGTCATGTAGCTTAGTAGCTGCATCTGCCATATTCTGTAAGCAGAATGGGCATTTGTCATCTTGTAGATGTTGTTGCTGCTTTAGTAAAGTTGTGACTTCCTTGTCTATGCGTTCTTTTGCTCGAGATAGTGATGCTTTAGTCGATGTTGTTTGTTGTATCTTCTCTGATAAAGTCGTCTTACGTACAAAGAGTTCTTGTTCATTGGAAAAGTCAATGCCTTCTACTGACGCAAGTTGCTTTCGATAGCTTTCAAGCTTTGCTTCTTTCTGCTCTTCCCAACCTATAACTTTCAACTCGAAGTCTTTGAGACGTTTTTGTCGGAGCTTAGAAGAAGCTTCTCGTTCTTTAAGAAGAGCCTCTTCAACCTTAGCATCACTCTCAGTAACAGAAATGACTTTCTTTAGCTTTTGTGCTTTCTCACTTAAAACTGTAATGTTGAAGAGTTCTTCAATATGAGCACGTTGTAAGCTAACAGGCAAGTCAAGAAATGGTGTTGTATTACCAGCAAACACGATGACACGAGTAAAGAGTTCGTAGCTTCTTCCATAGATACGTTCGATTAGCGCATCAGTTTCATTGATGCTGTCAGGAGTAATGTCAATGCCGTTTTCTAGCAATGTCACCCCATGAGACTCTCCACGTTTTCTATGGATTTCATAAAGGTCAGAACCTTTAGAGAAAGTGTATTCTACTTCCATCAATGTATTCTTTGCTGCATTCGTAATGTTGATAAGACGAGGTAATGTGATATTGTCAAAAGCTCGATTATACACAGCATAGACTATAGCATTTAGTATCGTAGTTTTTCCAGCGCCATTTCTTGAATTCGTGTCTAAGTTCTCTCCATAAATGAATGTTGAAACTGAGTCTTCAAAGTTGATTTCTGTCCATTGGTTGCCAAAAGACATAAAGTTTCTAAAGCGAAGTTTGATAGTTTTTAGTCGTTGCATGTTATAAGTCTTTGTAAATTGAAACAAGTTTAGTAGCTATAATAGTTGAAGTTCCCTGAACACCAGTTTCAATTAGCTTCATAACAGTTTCATCTAACGAGCTCAAATCAAGTTCATCTAATTCAGCTATACTTTCTTCTAATGCTGTCTGCTTTTCAATCACATTCTCTTCTAATATCAACTCACGTAAATCATAAAGTTCCATGAACTCTGATTTGATTGCTTGTGCTTCTGAATAAGAAACGTCAATATCTAACAAACATCTTATTCTTGCTTTAGGTCTAGGTTTGACCAGTTCATCTACTAAAGAACTAAGTTCAGTTTTCAGATATGTTGGACCTGCTTCATAATCATCAAAAGAAACTTCTTCATTATGAACATCTAACATACAACAACCACGTTCATAATCTCCAGCATCCGCATAAGAAGTAGCAAATGGATTACCTGTGTAAATGACGTTATCAGTTGCTTGACGTTTATGATAATGACCAGAAAAGATATGAGTAGGCCCGTCAAATAACTTATGATGATAACCATGTTCAGCTCGTGAATTTGTTCCAGTCAAGTAAAAGTTCCGAAACTCAAAATGACCAAACACATACTTCGATTTATTGACTTGTGGAGCAACAAGTGGATACTCATCTTTGAATAAGTAAGGTAAAAACAACATATTTCCTAACTTAGAAGGTTTATCAATAATATGAATGTTTTTGAACTCCCTAAAGACTTCAGTTGAATGTATCTCACGATTATGACGATGATACAAATCATGATTACCAACAAGCATTAGAACTGGTATGTCTAACGAGTTCAATCTTCTAAGAGCATTGATTGAGTAATATGATGTAAGGCTATTGATAGCTCCGCGATGCTCAAACCAATCTCCTAAGAAGATAATAGCATCAACACCATGTTTAGCAATTCGAGTTATGAACCATTCAATATAAGATGCACAGTCTTCATTATGTTGGACAGAATTGTGATGACAACCCCAATGGATGTCGGTGAACATTGCAATTTTGGTAATTGAAGATTTATGAATAGAGTATTCATGTTCAATGTCAAAGAATTTGAAATTATTAGACATGTGAAGATACCTTCCTTAGTTTTGGTTCTCTATTAGGGTCATAGTTTCTAATAACTTTACTTATGGAAGAATAATGACAATCAATATTTTGCGATTTTACATATTCATAAATTTGAGTATTAGGTAATCCTTGATAATGCATATTGATAATTTCTTCCTTTATCTCTTTTGGAATTTTGGATGAATAAGTAGTTGGAACAAAAACCGGTTTTTGTTTTTCTAACTCCTGAAATTGTCTAACTAACATAACTTTTTGAATAAATGAAGTTTCTTTTTCTATTAGTGATTTTTCATATTCAGTCAGTATCATTTTAGATAAAGTCATTTTAGCAACTCTTTCATTATTAGTTGAATTTTGACCAAGACGGGATTTTGACGCAGTTTCGGCGGCCTGTTTTCGCCATTCACAATTATCTTTAGTTAGACCCGTAATAGATTTAGCAGCATTTGCAATGTATGAGTGAGTTTCTTTAGTTCTTCCTGATAATGTTTTTGAAACCTTAGCATATCCTTCATCAGTTTCCTTTCTTCTTCCAGTTTTTGCTTTAGATATTTTTGCTACACGTTCAGATGTTTCTTTTGTTTGACCTGTTCTATTTTTTGATGACTTGGCTAAGTATTCAAAATGCTCTTTAGTTCTGCCCTTTTGTACTAAACTCTGTTTTAGCTTAGTTTCTTCAGAATGATGATACCCAGATGTTGAAAAGAATTGGGCATTTTCAGAATAAACTCGAATATTTAGACATAATGGATTTTTCATGTTCTCTAATATAATTTCTTGTTCAAATCGATATGCATCCTCCCATTCAAAAAACTCTCCTATAACATCCCAATCAAAATTTTCTTTACCCAATCCCTTTACATATTTAGAAGAAGAAAAGTATTTTATGCCAATATCCTCACTTGCATTTACTTTATTTGCTTTTCTATATCCAAAGTAAAAATGACCAGTGTTTCTATTAGTCGCTTTATAAACATATGGATATATTTTACTCATTTTCAAAGAATTCTGCATGTCTTTCTCTGTAGCTATCATGTTCTTTTTCCATGTGTCCAAGTGATGCACTTACTCCATTATCTAATAACAAAGTATCTCGTATTTCACGTTGTTTCTTTTCTTCCGCTATTACCATGAGGAAGCTGTGATAACAACATTGAGTAGTATAACTGAATGGATTACTTGATTTTTCTGGATTGAACTTGAGGCCGTTTTGAAGAAGATTGAGTACAGCATTAGATATCATATCATCCCTGATTGCTGAAAGGTGTGCAAAATTCTTACTCATTGAATATCGAGTAGCAATCTTCAAGAACATTTCGGCTAGCTCTGGTGTTACTCGACCCAAAGCTTTAGCACGTAACATTTCGGGCAATAAGACCGTGTTTGTTACATAATGTCCTTCAGTAGTAGTGGCTTTTGGACGTTTGTATTTTGGAGGTTTTTCTTTCTTTGCTTTTGGTATAACAGTTAGCGGTGGTGCAGTTTCTTCTAGTAATAAAGTAGGTTCTTCTATATTGTTGAAAACTAAAATTGATTTGGTCATTGAATTGGAACTCCCTTGTAAGGTTAGTGCTGTTATAAATGACCATAAACTGATTATACTATAGTTTTAGATAAATGTAAAATTTTCATTCTCTATTCAATGATAAATAGTTCAACACCATACACACATTTATTTCCGCAAAAGCATATATGTCAATAGAAACTAATATCACTGAAGAACAAGAACTATTTGAAGGTCTTCCACCAATGCAAAAGAAGCGTGTTGCTTTTATGATTTTACGTGGACAACCTCCGACCTCTGGGCACTATAGAGTTATCAACAAGATGAAAGAGTTCATCAGAAAGAACCCTCATCTAAACCTTGAAGCAAAACCTGTTGTTGTGATAATTGCAGGAGAGAAGTCTTCTTTAGATAAGAAGAAGAACCCTCTTACAGCTGATGAACGTATTACTTTTATGCAAGCATCAGGCAAAGCAAACGGTGTAGAGTTTTTGACATCTAAAAGTGCATTCTTTGCACTTGGTGCTATTCGTGATGCTGGGTATGAGCCAGTTGCAATTGGTGCTGGAACAGATAGAGCTAAGGGTTATAAAGATATGTTAGACAAAGGCTTCAAGACTGAAGATGGAGAAGACATTGAGCATGTCATCATTCCAGGTCTTGATAGAACTGAAGATGCAGTTGAGACCAAGAAAGCTGACAAACAATCCGCACTTGATAGAGCAATGGAGAAACTTCATTCATCAGGAAACTTGAATGATGACGAGATTAGTGGTTCAGTTGCACGTCGAGCAGTAGAGCTTGGGTATGAAGACGAGTTTGCAACAATTGTCGGGTTAGAGCATAATAAGACACTTTCAAAGATGATGTTCAAGAAGCTTCAGAAGTCTTTTGGTCTTACTGGTGAAGAAGGAGAGTAAGATATGACGTGGGATGCATCATTTCCTGATAGTGTTGCTAGAAGTAATGAAGAAGCTCAACGTGCTAGACGTTGGCATCGAGCTGCTCAAGAGCCTGGAATGTTCAATCAAGCTACATGGGATGCAGTTGTCGGTGACTTACCTTCGTTACCAAGTATGTCAGACTTAGCAGCTCCATTCGAAAAGCTAACTGAAGTTGCAGGTCAAATCAAATGGGGTGCTTCTAAAATGATGGACAACATTGGAGACTTCTTTTCTGGTGATACTCCAACTCCAGGTCATATGATATCAAATGCACTTGGAAGTAATGATGCGTTGAGCAATATGATACCTCAATCATTCAAGTCATTGACTAATGGGAACTTCTCATCAGTGACTGAGAATGCTATCAAAGATTTCGGTAGTAAGCTTGTTCCAGATAGCTTCAAAGATGGGTTCTTTGGAGATACATCTATTGGTTCAATGGATGTTACTTCAGCATTACTGAATAGTGGAATTGCTTCAGGTGCTGGTGGCCCAAAACGTCAAGGAGTTGAACTAAAGTCACTTGTAAGTGGAGATGTTGTCTATTTCAAAGTTATGCCTACAATCTCTGAAGAACGTGGAGCAATGTATGATGAAGTGACACCAGCTCATCATCCTGGTTCAATGATGAAGTACAATCACACTGCGTCAAGAGGTTGGTCAATAGGTTCAATCAAACTTATATCACGAACTGTTGAAGAAGCAACAGAAAGTCAGCGAATTGTCAATATCCTTCGAAGCTGGTTGATGCCATACTATGGTTATGGCACTGAAGCGGAGAACAGAAACATGCTTGGGGCTCCACCAGATATCTTAGTGTTGAATGCTTACGGTGATAGGAACATAGGAAACATTTCTGTTGTACTAACACAGCTAAACATTGATTGGCCTAATGACGTTGATTACTTACACACATCTGACGGTCAAGCATTTCCCGTTATCATGAACATAAGTATCTCGCTCAAAGAAGCTTGGTCACCTCGTGAGTTTAGTGGCTTTAGTTTGGGTGCTTACAAGAAGGGAGATATGAAAGGAGCTTATGATGGGTCAAGAGCTACTCCGTCTGAAGGCGAAGCTCTTCCTAAACCACAAGAAACTCCGAAAGGTGTTGTTAGCCAAGCAGGTCCAACGGTTGAGAAAGCTGCTGAACTTGCTAAGTCTGAGGCTAATTCATCACTTAGTGCTTTTGGTGCAGATCAACTTCAACAGAAAGCAAATGCAATCATAGGAAAAGCCAAGTCAAAAGTACTATTAGGTAAAGCAGTTAGTACTTTGGGATTTTATGGGGGTAAAGATTTCGCAGACTCTGTTTTAGACTCAGCTGAAAAGGCTATTCCTAAATCTGTAGAAAACTTTATACCTAAGTCTTATGGAAGAGGACATGCTAACTAAATGACAAATTCAAGTGTTCAACAAAAACTATCACGTTATGTTCAAGGCGGTCTAACAGAAGTTGGGTCTATTGGAGTAGAATGGTGGGGACGTTTCAACTTCCCACCAGATGATGCTACTGACTTACTTTATACGATTGATGAAACTTCAGGTGGAAGACTAGACAAAGTAGCATATGCATTCTACAATGACCC
>Ga0172372_10004625_pt1 | contig 19482 bp, 22 predicted proteins | sample LakKiv5m_2_FD_114544 | JGI IMG/M metagenome (GOLD analysis project Ga0172372, IMG submission 114544) | Freshwater microbial communities from Kabuno Bay, South-Kivu, Congo - kab_092012_9.5m | ecosystem: Environmental > Aquatic > Freshwater > Lake | place: Democratic Republic of the Congo...
CCATTTCAGGAAGTTATCACACTTTAATAAGTGCTTTGCTTCCTAAGACCCATTTTTTTAAAATGAATGCCCGCTTTGCGGATATTTCTGCCATACAGCTTTAATTGATGAATGACTAAAAGGTTTTGAGGTGGTAGGTTAACTTATTAAATTAGAAAGTGAAATTTCTGGTGCACGGAAAATCGCAACTTATGCCTATTCGCTATGTGTAAAATCGCAACTTATGCACACTTTTCATCTCAAATTATACTGGTTGATATTGTCATAACTTATTGATTCTATTGAATTAAAAATCGTATCTTATGCTTCATCCCCACATTTTTTTGTAACTAGCAGCTTATGAGGGTTTTTGAATGCAGTTATAGTGTATGGTCAGAGCATAACTGTTTGATTTATATGACCATGAAAATGCCGCTTTTGAGCGAGCCTACATTTATTATCATATGTTTAGACAAGTAGCCCTGATTTGAATTAAAAGTTCTGATTAAAGCTGTGAGTGTTCCAAGCCTGATGAGCGGCATGCATATCTTGTAGGCCTTCATTTTCAAGAGTTTGCAGTTTGCCCATGATTTCCATAGAGTATTCTGACAGCAAATGTAGCTCTGGCATGAGAGCATCCATTTTGGCGCCATCTGCTACCAATTGAGTCAGTCTGACTCCGACTTCATGAAAGGCTTGGTGAGGTTTTTCCAGTTCTTTAAAGGATTGTCGGTGAGCAAACGTTTGCCCATCTTTGTAATACCAGCGTCCTAATCTGCAGTCCTTGCAGGACAGAGGTGGGGTGTTGAGCAGTTTCCTTTGTGGCGCATCTGTAGCTAGTGAGCATACTCTAGTTAGCTCGCTGACGAGTTGTTTACGCCATTGTATATGGTCGATGATTGCCATATGAATCAACCCGATGGGCAGTCCAGACCAGCGGATATCTTGTTCAACGAAGGTCATAAACTCACTGAGCGGAAGAGGTTTGCTTATCCAGAAACCTTGTACTTTGGTGCATCCGGAAGCGAGTAGGTGATGGTACTGATCATTGGTTTCAACGCCTTCGGCAACTACGCTGATGCCGAGTTCATGAGCCATGCGTATAGTAGATTCAATGATAGTTGAGTTCTTTTCGGAATCCAGCATGCGGCTGATGATGCCATGATCCAGTTTAATAGTATCGAATGGCCATTTGCTTAGTGTGTCGATAGATGAGTAGCCTCTGCTGAAGTCATCCATGGCTAGTCCCACGCCTGCATCACTCAAGGCGTGAATATTTTTTATGATGTTATGCCCCGCATCCAGTAACGCAGTTTCAGTCAGTTCAATCTGCAGGTGTTTGCTAGGTAGTAGGGAGGTCTCTAGCGAATTTAGCATCATTTTGCTAAAGGTATCGTCTTCGAAGTCTCTGGCGGTGGCGTTAAACGAATAGGTGAGTTTATTTACATCAGATAGCAGCAGTAGATGATTCATTAGCTTCGGAAACATATGCTGCGTAATGTCTTTGATGAGCGAGGAACGCTCAGCAACAGGGATAAATGAGTCTGGCATGATAATGGTACCATCAGGTTTTATCCATCTGATAAGTGCTTCCGCTCCGATTATCTTGCCAGAGATCAGTGAGATTTTGGGTTGATAAAAAAAGGTGAGTTGATCCGCTTTTATGGCATCGACAATGTCTGACTCTATAATCACCAAATATATCCTTTGTTTAATTATGGTTATTATAGTGCATTAAATCAGGGTTCATCATATTGGAATGACTATTCGGGTGAGTCAACATTGGTTATACCATGTCAGCTCAAGTTAATCGTTATACTATTGAATGATAAATGCATTGAAGGTGCTAATCAGTAGGTGGGGGCGTTGGTTGTTGGATATGTGCAGGAGGTCAGTTTGAACTCAGATGATTTACAGCGGTTGGTAACATTCGCGATGCCATACGGCAAATACAAAGGCCGCCTGATTGCGGATTTGCCGGGTAATTATCTAAACTGGTTCGCGCGCGAGGGGTTTCCTGCGGGTGATTTGGGTCGTTTGTTGCAATTGATGCATGAAATTGACCATAATGGGCTTTCTGCTTTACTTGAGCCGCTAAGAAATAAATCGTCATGATAGAAATACTCACCGGAATTTCACTTTGGGAGCTGGTCAAACATGCGGGTAATTGGCTTGGTAACCTCAAGCGCGCCAAAGGGGCGCGTAAAAAAGAATCTATCGACGCGTTAAGAAAAGTGGTGATTGCTGCCAGAAAGACCTCAGTCTATATGCGCCACATGAGCGCAACTAGCAAGCCGTCACCTGAAATAGAGGCCGAGCTTGCTGTGCTGTGGACAGAACTTAGCTTCGCATTGCAGGATTTAGGGGTAGATAAACTCGCCAAGCGCTGCCATATTCAGGGGCGCCAGTGGGCAGCCCCTGACAAGATGGATAAAGCCTATCTGGAAAAGGCCGATATTGGTTTGGCGCGTATGGAGCAGTTGGCGAATCAGATGCTTGCAGAAATTAATCACTAGTTGTTTGTCTTTTTAGTCTCGCGGTCCAAGAAAATCCGCTTTACCTAACTCCACGCCGTTGTGACGCAAAATGTTGTAAGCCGTCGTCACATGAAAATACACATTCGGTTGCACCCATTTCAATAAATAATCCTGTCCGTTGAATTTCAGGTCAACTTTACGTATGGTAATAGTGACCTCGCGTGTTGCACTGTCTTGCAGTTGTTCAGGGTGTACTGTATCGATAAAAGCGATGGTTTTTGCGATGCGTGCCTGCAGTTCATCAAAGCTGCTTTCGTTGTCTTCATATTTGGGGATTTCAATTCCTGCCAAACGTGCAGCAGCACCTTTGCTCATGTCTGTGGCAATCTGCACTTGTCTTGTAAGTGGGTACATATCAGGAAACAGGCGGGCATTCAGCAAAACGGCATGCTCGATCTTTTTGGCATCGGCATGAGCCTCGCCCTTGGCAAGAATATGGGAGAGGTTGGTCAGGGCACGTTTTAATGGAGAAATTGCGCTGTCGAACATGGTAGGCATGACGTTATCTCTAATAAATTAAAGGATAGGTGCATCATACGCGTAAATTTTAAGATTGCCATTTGTTTGCAGCCTGTGTAAAACTGTAGGCATCACTTAACACGCTAAGGTGCTCACATGATTGATGGCTTGGTGCAATTGTTTATCTGGCAGGGATTAGGTGAGCTCGTGTCCAAATTTCTCTTACCTAATATTCCGGGGCCGGTTTTGGGGCTGCTGTTCTTGCTGGCTTATCTAATCATTAAAGATGAAGTGAGTCCATCGCTTGGTTTAGTGGCAGATAGTTTCAGGCAGCATCTGGGCTTGTTGTTCGTACCGGCTTCAGTTGGCGTGATATTGTTTTTACCTGATTTGAAGACGCATGCACTTGCGGTGACCGTAGCGCTAGTAAGCAGTGTGGTGTTGACAATCGCGGCAACTGCTTTGGTGCTAAAACTCTTTGCAAAGGAAGCGCGTGATGAATGAGCGTTTACCTATCGCTGAGGTCTGGGTTTATCTTTCCGGCAGTCCGCTGTTCGCATTGATTCTCACTTTGGCGACGTATCAGTTAGGGTATACCTTGTATGTGCGTGCGAATCGCAATCCGGTTGTGAATCCGGTGGCTATTTCTGTGTTGTTGGCGACGTTTTGTATTTACGCCATCGACATGCCTTATGACAAATACTTTGAAGGTGCGCAGTTCGTACATTTTTTACTGGGTACGGCAACGGTGGCACTGGCCGTGCCTATCTATCGGGGATGCCGGAGTTTACGTACCAAGCTAGTCCCAATGACGTTTGCCTTGTTGATAGGTAGCGCAGTCTCTATTGGTAGCGCGGTGGGTATTGCAAGTATGCTTGGCGCTGGAGAAAACATTGTTGGCAGTATGTATGCAAAATCAGTCACTGCGCCGATTGCAATGGGTATCGCAGAGCGAATCCAAGTTTCCCCTACACTGACAGCTGTATTCACTGTAATCACAGGTATGCTGGGTGCGATTCTCGCGCCATTCATCATGAATTTCCTGCGTATAGGGCCATGGTGGATACGCGGTACGGCCATAGGCGTGGGTGCGCACGGTCTAGGAACCACACGAGCATTCAGTGTGAATGAAGAAGCGGGGACTTATGCCAGTATGGCGATGGGGCTTAATGGTGTAATGAGTGCGGTGTTGTTGCCAATGGTGGTCAATTATCTGCGCACATAGCGTGTACATGCGTTATATCAAACAAGTCTGTTGAATATAACGCTAACATGACCTGAAATGTTGTTCTCGTAAAGGTGGAAATGATGGCAGTCGTGCAAATTCAAATGAACAAACCTAATCAGCCTGTCAAAGGCTTTGCCTTGTTTAATCTGGGGTTTCGGCCATTTTTTCTGGGCGCCAGTGTTTTTGCTGTCATCTCTATTTTGTGGTGGATGTTGATTTACTCATCGCATATTGCTGTGCAGATATCGACCATTTCAGCCAGCCAGTGGCATGCGCATGAAATGCTCTATGGCTATGGGTTGGCTGTGGTGGCAGGTTTTCTGCTGACAGCAGTGAAGAACTGGACTGGCGTACAGACGTTATATGGCAAGCCCTTAATGTCGCTTTTTGCGCTGTGGTGTGCGGCACGCGTGTTGTTTTTATTTGGCGCCAGCCTGTTGCTGTGGGCGGCCATCGCTGATTTGTTATTTGGTTTGATGCTGATGTGGGCGATTACCAGCCCGATTGTAAAAGCAAAGCAATGGATGCAACTTGGCGTGCTGATCAAGGTGATGCTGTTATGGGTAGGTAATCTGGTCTTCTATTTAGGTTGTTACGGTGTGCTGGAGCACGGCATGCTTTACGCGATCAATGGTGCGGTATTGCTGTTTGTTGGCTTGATATTGATGATAGGTCGCCGCGTGATGCCATTTTTCATTGAGCGCGGGGTGCAGGAGAAGGTGCAACTGAAACAATACAAGTGGCTAGATATCAGCATCATGCTGTTGTTTGTTGCCTTGTTCGCGAATGAGGTCTTCATCAGGCTCGATGCCGCAAGCGCCTCTCTGGCACTCGCTTTGTTTCTGAGCAATGGCTACCGCCTGCTGAATTGGCATGCAAAAGGTATTTGGCGAGTGCCGCTGCTTTGGAGTTTATATGTCTCAGCGTGGATAATCAATTTGGCTTTTCTGAGCTATGGTTTGCAATCCTGGCTTGCTATTCCAACCATTCTGACTTTGCATCTTTTTACCATAGGCGGCATAGGCTTGATGACCATTGGTATGATGGCACGTGTGGCTTTGGGGCACACTGGACGAGACATCAGGCAGCCTTCTCCGTTGTTGATGTTCATTTTTCTGGCGATCTGCATGAGCGTTGTGTTCAGGGTGTTGCTCCCGATGATTGCGATGCAATATTACGCTGGCTGGGTAATGGTTTCCGGACTGCTCTGGATGGTCGGATTTTCGGCTTTTGTTGCAGTTTATACGCCAATATTACTCAGGCCGCGCGTAGATGGCATGTTCGGATAGTATGCTGAATTACTAGGGATGCGCTGATTTGTACAGGAATCCGTTCGCATTGAGCTTTTAGTAAGACTTCCCTGCGAAGCAGGTTTAGTCGCACTTATGCCCGTGGTAGTCAAACATGAATAGATGCTTGTACTTCGACAGGCTCAGCACAAACGGCTATCATGGTTAATTTGTGCCAATCAATAAGTCCTTTCACGCAGCCACCTCTCCAGAACCACCACTACATAAGCCTGCTCTGCCAGCGTCAACTCTCTACCTTGCGGAATATGGTGCCATTTTTGCAGGCAACCGCGACAGCAGCAGGCCGTGGCATGCTGTGCAACAAATACAGGATGACCACGCATGGGCGTTTGTTTGCCATCGTTGGCAATTACGGCGGGTGCGAGGCGCTGCCCAATAAAGTTTTCGGCATGATCCAGCACGGTAGATATGCCTTTTTCTCGCAGATAGGCTAAGTCTTTGGCGTTTAGTTCAAAGCCTTGTCTGAAGGTTGATTTGGCCAGCGCCGCAAACAGTTCGTCCAAATCTCTCATCAGGTTTAATGCAGTTGATGCAGTTCCAGTTTGCGTAATTTCGGTGCAAACCTAGCAGTAACCGCCACAACGCTTAAGGTCATGAGTCCGCCAAAAATCACCGATGGCACTAAGCCCATCAGTCTGGCAGCGATGCCGGACTCAAATGCACCCAGTTCATTAGACGAACCGATAAAAATACCGTTAATGGCCGAAACCCTGCCGCGCATGGCATCGGGTGTGGCCAGTTGCATGATGGTTTGTCGCATGACTACTGAAACGCCATCGAACAGGCCGGAAAGCAGCAGCATGAACGCGGCCATCCAGAAACTGGTTGTCAGGCCAAAGCCAATAATACTTATACCAAAGCCGGCCACAGTCGCCAGTAGCCAGCGCCCGGCGTGCAGGTTAATGGGGTGGCGCGATAGCCACAGCCCCGTGACAATCGCCCCTAGCGCCGGGGCTGCACGCAGAACACCCAAGCCTTCCGGCCCCATATGGTAGATGTCGTGGTTAAATGCAGGCAACATGGCAACCGCACCACCGAAAAGGACCGCGAACATATCCAGCGACATTGCGCCAAGAACAATCTGGTTGCTGAAAACAAAGCGCAAACCTTGTGCGATGCTGCTAAATACGGGAAGGCCAATTGATTTCTCAGGTTCTTTTACTTTCAGACTCAGCATGGCAATGGCTGCCCCTAGGCACAGAATGGTGGCAACGGCATAGGCTAAGGATTTGCTGCCGAAACCTACCAACATACCGCCAATCGCAGGGCCCAACACCAGACCAATCTGAAACATGGCCGTGCCCACCCCTGCCGCACGAATATATTTCTTGCGTGGCAGAATAATAGCGAACAAAGTGTTGTAGCTGGGGGCAATGAAAGCACGTGCAATGCCAGTGAAAGCAATTGAGCCGTAAATCCAGAAAATTACCTTGCCATCAAGCCAACCCATGGCGAGTGCGGTCAATGTGAATGCGTTAAGCATCAGCAGCACCGCAGCCAGTGTGCCAAACAGACGCCGTGTATAAAGATGATCTACTGCATGACCTGCAAATAAAGCAGAAGCAAAGTAAGGAATCACCTCCGCCAGCCCGATGAGTCCGAGTGATAGCGGATCACGTGTGATTTCGTAAATATGCCAGCCGACTACCACTGCAATGATTTGATAAGCCAGCACCATTTGAATGCGGAAAGCGAGTAGTCTGGTAAATGCGTAGTTATGATATTTGAATATTTCCATCGGCGACATTATAAGTGCAAACGGCCTGCAGCATTGAGCATGCTAGAATCTGCTGGTTAGTGCAGTGAATAAAGCAGTAAGCAGGGCGCAACCCCTGCCGATGAGTCGCCATTGACCTAGTGTGGTTCTGCCGATATAGATTAGGCGCACTAACTTTTTTATGAGATCCTTTTTATAAGGGTGTGATTTCCTCAAATAGCATGAGAATGTAAATGTTCACTATCCACAGAGTGACTGATTTCATGGTGTTGCGTGTGCTGACATTTGCCTTAGCATCCATCACCTATGCAAATGCTGCAGAACCGCATCATCAACCTTTGCGTACCATGACAGTCTATGTCACTGTGGATTGGGAAGGCTGGAGTCTGGAGGATGATAACCTGGAAGAAATCAGGGCGTTCCGTCAGCGCTATCCGCATATCCCGATGATGCAGCTGCTCAATCCGGTTTATTTGTTAAGGCACGGGGTTGATGTCGCGGCTGAGAGGCAAAAGATACAATCCACATTTGCACCATCCGACACTTATGGACTGCATGTCCATGCCTGGAAATCTCTGGTCGAGCACTGTCAGATAGTCTACAAGAGCACGCCATCATTTGCACAGCAAGATGAGGCCTGCGAGCATGGCGACTGTGGCTATACGGTCAGCCTTGAATATGCCTATTCGCAACAGGAGCTAAAGCAACTGCTGGGGTGCAGTGCCGATCTGCTGCAAGCACAGGGATTTGTGCGCCCCGTATATTTCAGGGCAGGTGGCTGGCAGTCAGGAAAAAAATTAAAGCAAGCGCTGCATGAGAGTGGATTTGTTCTGGACAGCTCACGCACGGATGCAGGATTGCTGACCACCCGATGGGCAGAGAATAGCGCTTTGGTACAGATGGTGAAAGCGCTGCATCCTGATAGCTCACCATTGGATCAGCCCTTTCCATTAACGACACGTATGATGGAGTACCCCAACAACGGCAGTCTAGCTGACTATACCAGCGCTGAGCAATTGCTGGAAATCTTCGAAAACTTGATTGCGAACGATAAATCTGTGCTGGTACTGGGGTTTCATCAGGAAACAGCGACTTCTTTTTTAACTAATTTGATTGAGGCCATTCCGCTGTTCGAACGTTCGGCGCAAGCCCATGGGATCAAGCTGCGATGGGCTAGCGAACCTGCGGACTGATGTCTTTGGGAACCCGCCACAAGTACCAGCTCGCAACGGTGCGGTAAGGGCGCCATGCTTTAGCAATGGCTATCATTTCTTTGCGTTTAGGGGCTATATCAAGGCTTTTGAGCCGTTTATAGCCAGCCAGAATGCCAAAATCATCTGCGGGCAGTATATCCATGCGTTCCAGTGTGAAGATCAGCATCATTTCTACTGTCCACTGACCAATGCCTTTGAGCGTGGTCAAGCGCTCAATCAGCTCCTCATCACGCAAGGTATCGGCAATTGCTCGGCTAGGCACTAAGCCACTAAGTGTGGCAGAGGCGATGCCATGCAGCGTTTCTATTTTTCTACCTGAAAATCCAACTGCGCGCAGGTCGTCAAAGTTAGCCGCCAGTATTTGTTCCGGTACAGGAAATCGGCCAAAGTGCTGAATGAATTTGCTTAATATGGCATCGCCCGCTTTTGTATTGAGTTGTTGGTAAGCGACTGCCCGCACCAGCGCTTCGTAGGGCTCACGCTCAGGTTTTGCTTCAAAATCACATGCGCCAACATGGTTGATGAGTCGTGCCCAGTCATTGTCGAGTGCGCCCAGAAAAGTGGTTGCCTGTTGATATGGTGATTTCATTGTACGATTATAAGCAAAAAATGTAGACGTGATATTTTGAGCAGGGAGCACCAAGCTTGGATTTATTTGATGAGATTTTGCCAAGCCGGCAGAAAGTAGCTTCTGGGGCATGGCTGTTCAGAGGCTTTGCGCTTACTGAAGAGCAAAAGTTATTGGCAGAGCTGGCCAGTATCGTCAGTGAGGCACCCTTTCAAGCAATGCTGACCCCGATGGGCATGATGAAGGTCAGAACAACAAGTTGCGGTGATTTTGGTTGGCAAAGTGACCAGTTCGGCTATCGTTACAGTGCGGTGAATAGTGCTAACAAGCAGCCATGGCCAGCGGTTCCGGCTGCCTTTCTGCATTTAGCGCAGACAGCAGCAGCCGAAGCAGGGTATGAGTGTTTTGTTCCAGACTCCTGCTTAATCAATCAGTATCAGCTTGGTGTTGGCATGGGGCTACATCAGGATAAGAATGAGCAAGACTTTACCCAGCCGATTGTTTCAGTCTCGTTGGGAATCCCCGCAGTATTTCAGTTTGGCGGTTTAAAACGTACGGATAAAACGGTCAGAATACCACTGAATCATGGTGATGTGCTGGTGTGGGGTGGTGAGTCCAGACTGCGCTATCATGGTGTTTTACCAATCAAGGCAGCCTGTCATCCGGCTTTGGGTGAACAGCGCATCAATCTCACTTTTCGTAAGGCCGGATGATGTTAGTTAATTGAATCAGAACTTCAATGCAAGCTTAATGCGGCGCCAGATCTGGCAAAGCTTAGAGCCATCCAGATGATAATGTTTGTGCAGCGGCTGTTTTACTTCCCAGCTGGCTGTCATGCCAGCCGGAAAAGTGACCAGATCGCCTTTGCCAAAGGTTACTGGGTTACCGCCAGTGGGCGTAATGATGCATTCGCCTTCCAGAATATAGGCGATTTCCTGTTCTGGGAATGTCCATGGGAAAACAGAAACCTCTTTTTGCCACGTTGGCCATTTTGACACATTCAGTGCTTCCAGACGTTGCTGGCTTGGGTTCTTTTCTACGGTGATTTGAGTCATGTGGCATCCTTTTAAAAAGCGTATTTTATCCCATAGGGCTGTAAAGTAGTAAAATGCCGTTTTAGAAAAATATTTAGATATTATGCGCGTAAGCTTAGATCAGGCGATAGCCAAACTTAAAAACGGAGAGGTTGTGGCGATTCCGACCGAGACCGTTTACGGACTGGCTGCGGATGCTAGCAATGATGATGCGCTAAAAAAGATATTTTCCATCAAGCAGCGCCCTGCTGACCACCCTCTGATTGTGCATATAGGTGATATGGCGCAGGTGAATAATTGGGTGACCAGCTTTCCGGATGTTGCCGTCAGGCTTGCAAAAGCTTTCTGGCCCGGGCCGCTTACGCTGGTATTGCCAGCAAAAGATCATGTTTCACGTGTGGTGCGCGGCGATGAGCCTACGGTGGCGCTACGTGTGCCTAATCATCCGCTGGCACTTGAGCTACTGCAAAAGAGCGGCCTCAGCCTAGCAGCACCATCTGCCAACCTGTTTACTCAGCTAAGCCCTACAACGGCGCAACATGTAGAGACGGGGTTAGGTAACGCAATACCTGTGCTGGATGGCGGGGCTTGTCAGGTTGGCATTGAGTCTACAATTGTGAGTGTGACGCCGAGTGGTAACTGGCAATTGCTGCGGCCCGGTATGGTTAGTGAAGCCCAGATTGCCAGTGTGGCGAATGCTGAAAATCAGCTGGAAATGTCTGCTGCTGATCAGCCGGTTTCGACACCTAAAGTACCTGGACAGCATCTATTGCACTATTCTCCGCGCACGCCATTATTACTATTCAAAGATAAACAGGCACTGATTCAAGAGAGCGAGGCTATTCGGCAATCTGACTTGCGTTGTGCGGCTCTGTTAATTGGGGATGGTGCTACGCCTGATTGTGAGTTTGTTCGCTTATCGGAAAAGCCTAGTCAGGTGGCTGAGCAGCTATACGGCACTTTACACTATCTGGATGCATTAAAAGTTGATCGCTTACTGGTCGAGTTGCCGCCAGCACAGCCAGAGTGGTTAGCTGTACTGGACAGGTTAAGTCGCGCCGGTTACCGTTAGTTTGCAATATATGATGAACGCATGACACAATACGGGCATTATCTATATATCACTTACACTTAAATATCTTCAGGCTTAGCTCAAAATATGATGATTAAATTAAGACAACTTTCTTTGACACTGTTAATAGCCGCAGTGCTTTCTGCTTGCGGTTCTATTAGTTTATCCAATCCTTTTGGTGCTGATGAAAAAGAGCAGTCTCGCACGCCCAAAGATGCAATAGCCTATGTATGTGACGGCAATAAAAGCTTTTATGTGCGCATGCTGAATAATAGTAATGATGCCTGGCTGATTTACCCAGACCATGAGGTGAATCTGGCTAAATCTCCTGAAGGTGCCGGACGCTACACCAGCGGTGTAATTGCACTAGTGATTGATGGAGATGCTACCACGCTGAATGATGGTGAAAAAATCGCCTATACTGGCTGCAAACCGCAGTCAGCAAAGCGATAAGTTTGCTGAAATGGCAGCAAACAATATAAATTTGACGCAGAAATAGCCTATTAATCCTAGTCTGTTTGATGTGATGGATGTTATAAAGTGTGTGCTAGCATGAAGTCAGTCTAACCCTATTATTTTTTGCATGCAAAAAAAGCTCTCTACAATCTGGCGTTTTATACTGCCTGTACTGATTCTGCTGGCGGCAGCGCCGTTCGTGCTGGTTGGGCAGCAGACTGCTCAGAAACTGGAAGATATTCAAGCTAATGCTGCTGAGCAGGCACAAAATCTAGTCAGGCTGCTTGATTTAACCGACAAGCTGGTAGGCGAGCAAGTCGATGCTGCCATGCAGCTGCTAAAGCGCAATGCTGAAGGGTTGGGTAAGGCAAATATCAACGGTTCAATCAGCCTGAATGGGCAGGTTGTTCCCAATCTCAAAATGGGTGAAAAGCCACTGGCCCAGTATTCTGAATTAGTAGATGAGGTGAGCTATCTTTTCGGCGGAACCGCCACTATGTTTATCAAGTCTGGTGATGACTTTATCCGCGTAGCAACGAACGTAAAGGATAAACATGATCACCGTGCGGTCGGTACGCATCTGGACCCACAGGGCCGCGCCATCGCTGAGCTACGTAACGCTCGTTCTTTTGCTGGGGTGGTAGATATTCTCGGTGAGCCCTACATCACGCGCTATGACCCCTTGCTGGACGCTGATGGTCAAGTGCTAGGTGCTTACTATGTCGGCTACAAGGTCGATATGAAAGTGCTGCGCGATGCGGTGGAGGGCACCAGACTTCTTGAAAGTGGCTTTGCAATGGTGTTGGACAGCACCAGTAAAATACGTTTTCACTCATCGCATGTTTCTGATGCGAAAGCGGCCGTATTGTTGCAGACACAGCCAGATGACTGGGTGTTTGTAACAGAAAATATACCTGCTTGGGGGTTCAAAGTCGTTGTCGCGTACCCGCTCGGCGAGGCGCGCGCTGCTGGCTTGCTCAATTCATGGTTTGTAACGTTAGGCGCTATTCTGCTAAGTGTACTGGTTTTTGCCGTTATTCTGTGGCAGCTTAGATCGCTGATTCTTAACCCCATCGGTAGCGACCCAGCCTTGGCCATTGATGTGGTGAAAAGAATCGCTGCTGGCGATTTGCGTGATGATGATTTGAGTGCAAAACCAGACACCTTGATGGCAAGTGTGCTTGAAATGCGCCATAAATTGCACGACTCCATGGAGGCTTTACGCAGTAATGCAGAGCGCATGAGTCTCTCTGCCAGTGTGTTTGACCATGCACATGACGGTATTTTTATTACCGATGCAGATGCACGTATCGTGGAGGTGAATCTCGCTTTTAGCAAAATTACCGGCTATCAGCGTGACGAGGTGTTGGGGTATACACCTCAAGCACTAGGCTTTGGCACTTATGATGAAACTTTATTTCCACGCCTATTGCAGAAGTCAGAAGCGGATAGCGAATGGCGTGGCGAGACATGGAGCCGCCGCAAGGGTGGTGAAGTGTATGCATCCTGGCTAGATATTTTTTCAGTGCATGACGTCGCCGGAAATGTTAAAAACTTTGTCGGCTTGTTTTCAGATATCACCCAGGCCAAGGAGCAGCAGCAAAACCTTGAGCGCATGGCATATCATGACCCGCTGACGCAATTACCGAACCGGGCATTGTTGTCAGACAGGCTGCAACAGGCACTTTCACGTGCCGAGCGTACCGGAGAGTTTGTTGCTATCTGCCTGCTCGACCTTGATGGATTCAAGCCGGTTAATGATACGCTAGGCCATGAGGCCGGTGATTTCCTGCTGGTACAACTGGCCGTGCGCATGAATATTTGCTTGCGTGAGAGTGATACGGTTGCTCGTCTGGGTGGGGATGAGTTTGCAGTGGTGTTGTGCGGACTGAACAATGTTGATGAATGCATGATGACACTCAACCGTTTGCTGCATACCATTAAAACGCCCTACCAGATTGCAGACCAGTCGGTCACGATTTCTTCAAGTATTGGTTTCACAATGTACCCTACAGACAACAGTGAGCCGGATACTTTGCTGCGACATGCAGACCATGCGATGTATCAGGCCAAGGTCAATGGTGGTAGCCGTATTCTACAGTTTGACGCTGATCACGACAGGAACTTCCGCGGCCTGCGTCAGGATAGAGAGCGTATAGAAGCTGCGTTAGCTCAGCGAGAGTTCAGATTGTTTTATCAGCCTAAGGTTGATTTGCGCCATAGTAAAGTGGTTGGCATGGAAGCCTTGATTCGCTGGCAGCATCCCGAGTTGGGCCTGCGTTCGCCGGCGACCTTTATGCCGATGGTTGATGATACTGACTTTTCAATTACGCTGGGCGAGTGGGTGATAGGTGAGGCGTTACGACAAATCCAGATTTGGCAGGCTGCTGGGCTAAACTTTCAGGTCAGCGTTAACATTGCGGCCAGACACATTGTGCAAAGTGATTTTTCACAGCGGCTGGCCATGATATTTGCCGAGTTCCCGGATGTAACACCGGATAAGCTGGAGTTGGAGATTACTGAAACAGCCGCTATTGAAGATATATCAGGTGTTGCACAAACCATCAGCGAGTGCAGGGCGCTGGGCGTCAGTTTCGCACTGGATGATTTCGGCGTCGGCTACTCCTCACTGACATATCTACGCCGTCTGCCTGTGGAAGTCATTAAAATCGACCAATCATTTGTGAGAGATATGTTGCAGGATGCAGATGACTTGGCTGTAGTGGCAGGAGTTATCAGCTTAAGTCGTGACTTTAAACGCAAGGTGGTTGCAGAAGGTGTGGAAACCTCAGAACAAGGCGTTTGGTTATTGCGCATGGGTTGCTCTGTAGTGCAGGGGTATGGGATTGCGCGGCCTATGCCGGCTGAAGAGGTGCAAGGCTGGGTCGAGACCTACCAGCCCGACGCCTGCTGGACCCAAGGGCTGGTTTAACAGCTGTTATTTTTTGTTTTAACAACCCGCCTCACATAGAATAACACCACTTGCTAACTCGGTAAAAAGAGCGTAATTTTAACTCCTGAAGTCTGGTGTTTTGCAGGAGCTGATCATGGACAACAAATACGGATTAGGAAGTACCAAGGTCGCCACGACCCATCATGAAACACATCATAAAACCACCCCTGTTGGACATGCTGCCGAGTGCAAGTTTTGTGGCAGTAGTTATCTGGAGGTGAGTCTGACGATGCATGACCATCGTTGTCGCGATTGTGGCGAATGGCAAAATGACATTCCGGCAGGATACTCAACCGGCAGACACAGCGATTACTAAGCTTTAACCGACGTGATATTGCAGCTTTTCTTCAGGTTTTAGTCACTTTCCGAGTCAATTTTCTGGTTTCTGGTAAATAAATCTTCTACATGCCCAAGATTTAGCGATTTAATTTGTTAAAAAGCTCTATAATCTTGCGTACAAAAAAACCTTTCCATTAAACAACTCCAAAAGAGAAGATAAATGACTACAAAAAATGCTGATATTGGCCTAGTAGGCCTAGCCGTTATGGGCCAGAACCTGGCTCTCAATATTGCCGACCATGGCTACACGATTGCGGTTTACAACCGTGACCCTAAGAAAACTGTAAATTTTGTTGAAGAATGCAAAAAGAATGAGCCTTCACACGCGAACGTGGTTGGTCACACAGACCTGGCTTCATTCGTATTAAGTATCAAACGTCCACGTAAAATCGTGTTGCTGGTAAAAGCAGGCAGCGCAACTGACGTAACCATCAATGCATTGCTGCCTTTCCTGGAGCAGGGTGACATCATCATCGATGGCGGTAACGCATTATGGACAGATACGATCCGTCGTGAAAAAGAACTGGCAGCAAAAGGGATTGAATTTATCGGCTCAGGTGTTTCAGGTGGTGAGACAGGCGCACGTTTCGGCCCATCATTGATGCCATCTGGTACACGCAGAGCATGGGCAAGTTTGGAGCCAATCTGGCGCGATATCGCAGCTAAAGTGGATGCGGTTACCGGCGAGCCTTTAGAAGGTGGTAAGCCAGGTAAACCGGTAGAAGGCGGTTTCTCATGTGCCGAATACATTGGTCCTGACGGTGCTGGTCACTATGTGAAAATGGTGCACAACGGTATTGAATATATCGACATGCAGTTGATTTGTGAAGCCTACTGGCTGATGAAGAACCTGCTTGGTATGCCGGCAGATGAAATCGGCAAGGTGTTTGCCGAGTGGAACAAAGGTGAGTTATCAAGCTTCCTGATTGAAATCACGGCTGATATTCTGCAACAAAAAGATCCAACGGGTCCTGGCTTCCTGGTGGATAAGATCTTGGATACCGCAGGTCAAAAAGGTACAGGTCAATGGACGGCTGCAAACGCACTTGAATTAGGTGCGCCGGCAAATGCGATTGCTGCTGCAGTTTATGCACGTGCACTTTCAAGTCTGAAAGAGGAGCGTGTTGATGCGAGCAAAATCCTGAAAGGCCCAGTAATTAAAGTAGAGACTGACAAAGCAGCGATTATCGAAGCAATCAAAAACGCATTGTATTGCTCAAAAATCTGCGCTTATGCACAAGGTTTCCAACTGATTGATAAAGCGCAAGTGGCTTACAACTGGAAATTGAACTTCGGTGAGATCGCTCAGATCTGGCGTGGCGGCTGTATCATCCGCGCACGTTTCTTGCAAAAAATCACCGATGCTTATGCATTGAATTCACGTCTGAAAAATTTGATGTTGGATCCATATTTCACAAACGCGATGAATGATGGTCAGGCAGGTTGGCGTAAAGTGATTGCATTGGCTGTAACAAACGGTATTCCTGCGCAAGGTTTCAGTGCTGCGCTGGCGTACTATGATGGTTATCGCAGTGCAGACTTGCCAGCGAACTTGTTGCAAGGCCAGCGTGATTACTTTGGTGCGCATACTTATGAGCGTAAAGATCAGCCACGTGGTCAGTTCTACCATCTGGATTGGCCAGAGGCTGGCCGTCCACAGTTGGAAGTGTAAGAAAGTATCAATAAAAAAGCCCGCGCAAGCGGGCTTTTTTATTGAGTAGACTGGATACCAGTCTGTAAGTTATTGATGTAGTGTTCTGCTGAATAAATTCAGTGCAAGCTGATAACAAATCATCGCAATCTGTGGGTCATAGCGTTCGCCTTCATCACGCATGAACGCATGCTGTGCATTGAACTCATGCCATGTGAAGGTCAGGTTGGCATCGCTAAGTTTTTTATATACTTCGGCCCGACCTGGCGCAGGGATGTGCGGGTCTTGTTTGCCCCAGATCATCAGCAATTCACCAGAGATATCTTTTAGGCGATCCATGCTATGTTGGTTGGGTTTGTTTGGGATGACTTGTGTGTGCAGGTCCGTTGCATAGAAGCAAGCAGTTCCTTTGATTTCCGGTTGTAAGGCAGCACGGAATGCCAGGTGACCACCGATACAGAAGCCCATTGCACCAATATTGCCGTTATACCAGGCTTGTTGTTTTGCAAAAGCAATCATTGCGGCGTTGTCGGTGTCGTAGCCCTCTACGTCTTTTGCAGATTTATCCGCATTACCTTTGTCTCGGCCTACGTCGTCATAACCTAACACGGTACCAATCGGGTTTAACTCGTGGAACACTTCTGGCACTAGCACGGCATACCCATGGCTAGCCATGATTTTGGCCGAGCGTTCAATCGGTCCGGTTTGCTGGAAAATCTCCGAATAAAACAGAATAGTTGGATAGGTACCGTTGCCTACAGGGCGGTGAATGTAAGTACGCATTACGCCTGTGGGCGTGTTGAGGTCGGCTATATGGCTTTGAATATTCATGATGAGCTTTCTGAATTGACTTCTTAAATTTTAAACTTGGGATATTGTACAACGCCACTCGCGATTTTGGGGGATATGTCACTTTTTGGAGCAACGTAAATAATCCATATAAGGTTTGCTAAGCACCCTATTATTTCCGTAAAATACTGTTTTAAAATCTATTTATGCATGTAGATTGCAGTGTATTGGTTCTGCTGTCTAATCTGCATCATTCTTGGTTTAACTTTAGTGATAAACATCAACATGCAACTCACAATTAACGGTAAAGCACGCAGTTTCGAGGAAAATGACTTTAGCGTGGCTCGCCTGGTGCAAAGCCTGGAACTTACAGGTAAGCGGTTGGCAATTGAACTCAATGGTGAAATCGTCCCGCGGAGTCAGTTTGAGCATACCCGGCTGGCGAATGGCGACAAACTGGAAATTGTCGGTGCAGTCGGTGGTGGATAAAGGATATACACATTGTCAGACTTATTAAAAATTGCAGATAAAACCTATCACTCACGCCTGCTGGTAGGTACTGGTAAATATAGGGATTTTGCAGAAACGCGCGCGGCGATTGATGCCAGCGGCGCAGAGATTATTACCGTGGCGATACGTCGTACCAATATCGGCCAGACGGCTGGGGAGCCTTCACTGCTGGATTTCTTGCCACCGGAAGAATTTACTTATCTGCCAAATACGGCGGGTTGCTATAGTGCTGATGATGCCGTGCGTACACTGCGTTTAGCGCGCGAATTGCTGGATGGCCACAAATTGGTGAAACTGGAAGTGTTGGGTGACCCAAACACGCTTTACCCCAACATGATTGAGACGATTGCGGCTGCTAAAATCCTGGTGAAAGACGGTTTCGATGTCATGGTATATTGCTCAGATGACCCGATTATCGCCAAGCAGCTCGAAGAGATTGGCTGTTGTGCGGTGATGCCATTGGCTTCTCTGATTGGTTCAGGTATGGGTATCCTCAATCCATGGAATCTGCAAATCATCATTGAAAATGCAAAAATTCCTGTATTGGTAGACGCCGGTGTGGGTACCGCATCAGATGCGGCGATCGCGATGGAATTAGGCTGTCAGGGGGTGCTGATGAATACGGCGATTGCTGCGGCACGCAATCCGGTTCTGATGGCGGGGGCGATGAAAAAAGCAGTGGAAGCCGGGCGTGAGGCTTATTTGGCCGGCCGTATGCCGAAGAAGCTCTATTCGGCTAGCCCAAGTTCACCTACGACGGGATTGATCTCTTAGTGCAGGGTGTGGGCTGCATTCACCAGGATGATGTGGTTCTCTTATGAGTAGCGCTAATCGTTATGAATGTACCATCAAAGTGGAAGTGACTTACTTGGCAGACCAGTCTGATGTTGAGCACAACCGTTATGCGTTTGCCTATCATGTGACGATTATCAATACTGGCAGTATCGCTGCGCAGTTAGTCAGTCGGCACTGGATAGTGACAGAAGCCAATGGTGAAACTCAGGAGATCAAGGGGTTGGGTGTCGTTGGGGCGCAGCCGTTGATCAAACCGGCAGAGCATTATGAATATACGAGTGGTACAGTAATCGATACGCCGATGGGTGAAATGCGCGGTACCTATCAGATGGTGGCGGAAGACGGTACTCAGTTTGATGCGATTATTCCTACCTTTTTACTTTCAATGCCCAGAGTGCTGCACTAGTGGTTTTGATCTCAAATATCCTTCCAGCTAAAGAATCATGAATAAAACAGCGCAGAATGCCTTACTTTTACTGATGGTCACCTTGATGGTTGCCTGTGCGGGTAAGAAAATCAAACCAGCCACGCCGCCGACTCCACCTAAAGCGCAGTGTGATTGTGCGATTGAAAAGGGACCGGTACAGATCCCGGAGGTAAGTAAGCCGGTTGAGCCTAAACCCATAGAGCCTAAAGAGCTGGCAAAAATTGCGGATTATAGTCTGCTCAAACCTGCCCAATGGGAAGAAGTCGATGGTCTGCAAACGGACAATCTAAGCCAGGCATGGCCAGCATGGATGCAAAGCTGTTCAACACTGGTGAACAAGCCGGTTTGGCAGAAAGTATGTAGCGCCGGTTTGCAGTTGAATAGCCAGACTGCGGGAAAACCAGTTTCCAGCGCGGTTCAGGCATACTATAAGCAGTATTTTAC
>Ga0172372_10004626_pt1 | contig 19480 bp, 20 predicted proteins | sample LakKiv5m_2_FD_114544 | JGI IMG/M metagenome (GOLD analysis project Ga0172372, IMG submission 114544) | Freshwater microbial communities from Kabuno Bay, South-Kivu, Congo - kab_092012_9.5m | ecosystem: Environmental > Aquatic > Freshwater > Lake | place: Democratic Republic of the Congo...
GCTGATTCCACGCCTCGATGTTCCACCACGAAGTCTTCGAGGTCCACTCGCCGTTCTTTTGGAAACGACGGGAGACGCCGATGCGGAACTTGACGACGGCTGCGCCGCTGTTCGTGAACCGCAGCTCGGGATCAGCGGCTAGGTTGCCGCTGACGGTGATTGTTGAGTCGGCCATGTTGGCTTTCTCGCTTTCTACCTCGGGTGTGTTCCCGGCCGCGATTGCGGTCAGGAGATGAGGTGCACTCCACCGTGGTGGCTGCGTTCCCGCTCGCAAAACATGGTGACTTCCAGACCCCCAGCCACAATCGACGCCTTCCCACCACCCGCCCCGCGTCAAAGGTGCACCCCGTCCGGGTCGAAAGACCCGATGCGGTGCCCAAAAAGCCCCGCTGCAATAAATCATCCAACCATCATCTGAAAGGAGGCCCGTGTGTACCACGTGCCAACCGGGGCGCTAGTCGTCCCGTCATCTTTAGAGGATGTGCATGTAGTGCGCGAAGTATCCGGTATCGAACCGATCTCCGCAGGTAATCTGCCCGCCATCTCGGCTCGCGCCAAGATGCACGCGACCACCGTTGTGGTCGGGACACCCGTCCAGTTGCAGTCGGCGATCGATGCCTGGGGTAGCAATCCCGTGGTTTCCGTGGGCGAGGCGCAGTTTGCCTCAACGTTCACGGTTCCATCCGGTGCCAAACTCGGATTTCTGACCCGCACTTGCGTACCAAATGGTGCCCGTTCGTTCGTCGTCGGCGATGTTCACAACTGCCACCGGACGCTTTCTGGGCTGCTTTCACGGCTGAACATCAACCCGGGTTCGCCCGGGGGCAGCGATCCGCTGCTGGTGTTCGTCGGGGACTTGGTGGACAAGGGAGGTTCCGATCCTCTCGATCCGCTTGCGACCCTTGATCTGGTTTTCACTCTCGTGAACTCCGGTCAGGCCATCGTGGTCCGTGGCAACCATGAGCAAATGCTGGTGCGCCGCTTCTTAGGGACCTCCCCTGAAGTGGCCTCCTCCAAGCGTTCGCTCGAGGCGCTTCGCTCCTCCCCGATGGTAGACCGCTTGGTGCAATGGCTCTCGTCGTTGCCCCTTGCGGTAAAACTACCCTCGGTCATGGGCATGGACGTAACCGTAGTCCACGCAACTGCGTCGGCCAAGGCGTTCGATTCCTCTCCCAGGGCCTACCGTCACGCCGAGCAAGCTTGTTTGTTCGGTCGTGCCACGTCGGCCCCGGTACCTGGTGTCTCTATTCATGGACACTGGGAGGTGGAGAACGTCTCCTGCACACAAGTTGGGGACCGCTTGGAGGTAAACGTCGATACCGGCGCCTGCCTCGGTGGGATGCTCTCGGCGTTCGACGCATCCTCCCTACCCTCCCCTGGCCTAGTCCCAGCCGTGTCGGTTTGCACCGACCCCGGCGACCTACCATCGCAACATGACATGCATGTCTGACAACATCGACCCCCCGCCACGCAAATGCGTGGCGGGGGTCTCGTTGTGTCACCCCGCCACCGTCGGGCACTGTGTATGATCATGCCTGCCCCTTATGTCTCTGGTACGCCCGGCGGGTTTGCCCGTAAACTTTCGTGGCGGTACCGCCTCCGCGCCTCCGCATCGGCTTTCGCCGCCACCGTACCCCTATTCACGCTGTACCAGTTCGATTTCCTCCGTGCCGATACGAGGGTGATGCTCGCCCTGCTCGTAGCTTCCTCGGTTGCCGGCGGACTGGCCCGGCATTGGTGGGGTTCGGCCCGCGCCGCTTCGGTCGGGTCGCGCTCTGAGCGCCGGGTCGCCGAACGCCTGGTCGCGCTATCGCCGGTCGGTCTGCTGCACTCAGTGGACCTCCACGCCGGCGGTGATGCCGACCACCTCCTGCTCGGTCCGTGGTTGACCCTGGTGGAGACCAAGACCGGCGCAGGTTCCGTATCGTACCGCGCAGGTAAACTCTTCGTAGGTCGCAAGCCGCTCCTCGGAGATCCGCTCGCCCAATGTCGCCGTCAGGCGGCAGCCGCCCGGAAGGAGGCCGGGTCGTTCTGTGATGCGGTGGTTTGTGTGGTGGACATGGTGAATGCTCCTTTCGAGCACGATCGCGTTACCGTTTGCTCTCTCGCTGATCTCCCCAGTGTCATCGCTCGTTTGCCACACCGACTCGATTCTGCGCAGGCGCTCAACATTGCTCGCCGGCTCTCCGACCGCACCTCGACCGTGCATGAACGCCGCCCTGGTTCGAACACGCCTCCCGACGCCGCCCGTCCAGCTTCTCGCCCAGCCTTCCGGTCGTCTCAGCGCAACACTCCCCCAGTTGCAGATATAACCTCGCAGAAGAACGCATCAAACAAGGTTCCACTTGGAGATACCGCCCACCCCCGCAAGCTCAGACCGTTGCGCCCGCCCTCTGAGTGAGATTTTCCGTCTCTTTCTGTAACTAGAATCGCATCTAACTAGAACCTAGTTCTCCTGGTCGGTTTCTCGGCGGGTAGAATGCTTGCAGCATTTAATCTCTCACACACGGTTCGTGATGTGCGTTCAACTAAACCTGGTGCAAAAAATCTCCATCCCCAGCCGGTCGCATCATTCGCACTCTCTAGCCGCTTCGATTCCGGTCCCCGTTGTTTCCTGCCTGCCTCCAGTAGCAGGACTATTCTAGTCTCCCTCCCCCCGTCCCCGCTCGCCTCCGGGCTGGGTCAGGTGTTCTCAGCTCTCGAAGTGCCTTACACCGAGTGTCCGTCCCCGACCTCGGGTGATTTGGAGTCGGCTTCGCTCTGGGTTTGTGATGACCTCGTGTTCGCTTCCGCCGCGTCGATTCCGCGTACCCTCCGCGTGGTTGTGTTCACCGCCGAATATGCCTCCACGACGTCAAATGTGGAGGCCCTCCCCCCGACCGCCCCGACTTCTCGGCTTCTCGATCTCGCCTCGGCCTGGGCGAACTTGGAGATCTCGACCCTCTCACAGCGCGAGAGGGAGATTCTTTCGCTGGTGTCGCGCGGGTTGTCGAACGAGGAGATTGCCGCTACATGCTTCGTCTCTACCGCCACGGTGAAGACCCATCTGCTGAGGTCTTTCCGTAAACTCGGGGTTTCGGACCGGGCCGCCGCCGTGTATAAAGCAGTGAAAATGGGCCTCATTGTCTAGCCACCCACCCACCCCCATTCCCCCACAAAAACGGATCTGTGGTATTTTCTGGGTTTCCGCTCGTTTTCGCCCGGCTCCCACCCATCTAGGGGGTCCGCTCTTCTAAGGGTCGCTCTACCCTGTGTGGCATCGGTGGTTGGTTTCTCACCCCTCCCGGTCACTGTGGGTTGTCGTGGCAGACGCCATCAACAACGTCGCGCCGAGCGGTTCCGAACCGCAGTGCAGCGGACACAACGTGTCAGCTCCGTCGGCATATGACGCGACAATCATCACCGGTGCCTTGCAAGCACCGAACGGAGGTCCAGCCTCGCAGCAGGACCTCGACACGCTTCACAATGACGGGGATAATGCTTCCCCGTCCTCGCCAGGTAAGCGCCCTACATTCAAGGATGGAGATATTGAAATCTTCATCGCCCGCGAATGGGATGCCTCCCGCCAAGAAGTGCTTCGGCAACTGTTGAGCGATACCATCGAGTCAGATCTCGAGCGACGGCTGAATAAATTCGCCGCCCGCTGCGGGGTAAGCCCCGATGCTATCATCAAACTTGCAGCCATCGAACCGCAGGTGGTCTCGACGGTACTCACCGTGGATCCCAAAAAGCGCAACGGAGCCGAACGGTGTGTACACCGCTTCTGCCTCGACCTCAGAAATTTTGCAGGTTCGAGCGTGGTAGAGTCGGTGAAGTTGCCCGCCCTGGGTCCGTCTTCGGTGCACCTAGCCGCCCGCAAGGGCCTGGTTCACGAAGACTCCATGGGAAGGTCCCAAAAACTGTGCAAGAGCATGGATCTCGCGACCCTCGTCAGAGGTGCCGCCGGTGATCTACGCCTTGTAATTCAGTACCACAAGCACACCACTGATGAAGGTGGAACGCAAGATTACTGCGAAAAAGACATGCACAGCTTCGCTAGAGCGGTCCGTACCCATGGAACTTCCCACGTCGACGCTCACCGGATGATGTCTACCACGTGCACGATAGTGCCCGCTGGTGTACCCATCCCGGTGTTTTACGTCGCCGTTGCAGACGGACCCTACTGGAACAAGGAGCGCTTGAAGAAATTGCGCCAGATTGGACGAGGTTCCGACCAGGTCCGTCCCGGCGGTTTCTACGTCCGCTCCACGTCGCAACTGGACGAGTTTTTCGAGGCAGTTGCCTCCGCCTGATCGGGCGCAACTCGCATCGAATCCACATATCGAAGACGGCCAGGCCGTTCACACGCGTGAACGACTTGGCCGTCTTGGTCTGTCCAATTTCCAAATGTTCCGGTCTTTCCGCTCATTTTCGAGCGACCCCTCGCCTCAGTCCCTGGCCTCATCGCCTTTGTCGACCTCCGGTTCTGCATCTACCCAACGATGTCGCCAACCCCGCCAGCCGACCACCCGTGTGTCGAGTCCTCGCAGGACCTTTCGTGTATGTTTGTCGATGGTCTGCCGAAATCCCCGCCACGTCTTTGTCACGACTTCCCGACCCTCGCGCGCTGCCACCGCCTTCGGCCCTTTGAGGTCTTCTAGCAGCCCGGACGGGGGGGACTTGGCGTAACGATCAAGACCGTACCTTTCGAAAGGTACGGTCCATGATTGATTGAAGGTTGTGTAGGAGCATGGCTCCAAGGTTAGCGTCTTTACGGGTGTAGTTTTCCAAGCTCGTGCAAGATCCGTCGTCGCAGTTGGCGGCTCAAACGATGCGCCGCATTTCGTCGCGGTGGTGTTCGAGCAGTTCGGCAACGACCGAGACTGTGAGGTCCAGGTCCTTGGTGTTGTCGATCTCTGCGTCAAGTCCCCAATATCCGTCCAGGGCCGTCTCACCAGGGTGGTGCAACGTCTGTTCGGATGGGATGATCCCGTCACGGGCCAAGATTCGCTGGATTCTCGTCGCCTCCGGCACCCAGATTCGGATGCACAGTACGCCGCAGGTTCTTCCAGCGTCTACTTCCCCGGGGAACCTTCCGTCGGTGAGATACACGCTCCGACCTTCGGCCAGGTTCGGTATCACCGTTTGGTAGGTCTTTTTCACCCAGTAGTGGGGCATGTCGGCCCGTCCTTCGGCTCCGTGCCACTGTAGGGCCCGGCGCATGCGTTCGCTTCTCTCGTGCACGTGGATTCCGTGCTCCGGGTTTCTGGTCGCTTCGAAGAACAAACTAGCGTACAGCGCCGAGGTTTCGACGTTGACCCGCAGGACGTTGGACACGTTTTTCACCGCGAGATCTACGTTCGGGCTCGCTTCGATGATCTGCAGTATCTGGGACATTTCGGCCCTGATGGCATGGGCGACACGGCAATGTACACCGTCTTCGATCCCGAGTTTTTTGAACACTCTCGGGCAGACGCTGTCCTTGCCAGATCCCTGGGCTCCTGAACTGAGTAGGGCTACGGCGGTGCCGTTTTTGATGTTTTCGAGTGCGGCATCGGCCTGGTCGACCGGCACACCGGTCCATTCCGCGAAGGCCTTGAAGGCGTCCACGGTTCGTACATGGCGGATTCGTCGCAGGACGATTCCCGTGGTTTGGTTTGTGGTATTCATGACCCCCACTGTGACGGCCCCTCCCCCGGCGGCAACGGTGCACTCAAGCGTCACTTGCAGGGTTTTACCCGAGCGTTTCTCGCACCCGTCGTTCTATTTCCGCCGAGGTCTCTTCGATGCTACCGGATCCGTCTACGATGATCCATCCCTCCGCCACCGCCCTCGCCTCAAAGCCCCTCTCGACTTCGGCATAGAATTCTTCGCCCGCCGCCTCGATCCGATCCGGGTCGGTTTTAGGCCCCGGCTTCGCCCGCATGTAGATGACGATGTCCGGCAGTTTTCCCCGACTTGCCCACCGGTTGACCTGGAGGATTTCTTCGGGGTCGATCCCCCTTCCGGCTCCTTGATAGATCACCGAGCTCCACACCGACCGGTCGGACACGACGTTTCTCCCTGCCATGAGCGCCGGTTCGACGACTCGTTCGACATGTTCGGCTCGATCGGCGGCAAAGAGCAGTACCTCCGCCCTCGCGGAGATTTCTCCCGGGTGGTGGAGTAGGATCTCCCGTATCTTGGTTCCAACCTGGGTGTTCCCTGGTTCATAGGTGATTTCCGCCCCGAGCCGATCGGCCAAGATGGCAGCCTGGGTGCTCTTGCCGCAGCCGTCTAGCCCTTCGAATGCAATCCACACCCCCCGGCTCCCCCCGTTTTTCCGTGCGCTTGCCATGCCCCATTACGGTTCCAAGTCCCCTCACCTGGTTCACACAGGTTTCGCGTCCCCTTCCAAGACCCTCCCCCCGTCCCGAGGACCGTCCAAGTATGTGTCTCCCTCCCTTCGGCATGTGCGCAATCTTCTCCTCTCCGCCCCCGCGGTGCTCGCCGTGGACGAGGTCGGCCGGGGTGCTGCCGCTGGCCCATGTTCGGTTGGGGTGCTTTGTGCGACTCCCGATGTGGGTAAACCTCCCGCAGGTGTCGCCGATTCGAAATCGCTCTCTCCGTCCCGTCGTTCCTCTCTCGTCGCTGCGATCCGGTCCTGGGCGCCGGTGGCGGTGGGGCATGCGTCTAGTGTCGAGGTTGACGAATTCGGTATCTCCCTTGCCTTGACCCTTGCCTGTCGCCGCGCGTTTACGCTACTCTCGCCCCCACCGGGCACGGTGGTTTTGCTGGACGGTTCGTATGACTGGGTGAACCCGTCGCCGTCGCTCCTGCTCCCTGGCGCTCTGGCGGAAGCCGCCGTATATCCCGTCTCGACATTGGTCCGCGCCGACGCGACCTGCGCCGCGGTGGCCGCCGCCTCGATCGTGGCGAAGGTGGAACGCGACGCGCTGATGGCGTCTCTGGCCGTAGAACATCCAGGCTACGGGTGGGAACGGAACAAAGGATACCTGGCGCCCGGTCATATAGAAGGTATCAAGCTGCTCGGGTTTTCCCCCCATCACCGCCGCTCCTGGTCGTACGCCAAGGTGCTAGGTTGAGTTTCGGTGGCTTTTCGACCCGACCCGCCGCCAAGTTTTCGTCTGTCAGTCTTCGAATTCTAACTGCGGGAGGTCGATTGCGGTTTCGACGGCCTGCCTGCTCGGTCGCAAGCCGAGGTGCTCGTACGCTGCAAGTGTCGCCACCCTCCCGCGCGGTGTGCGCGCCAGCATGCGCAGGTGCATTAGGTACGGTTCGTAGACCTCTTCCACGGTGTTCGCCGTTTCCCCGACGCTGGCGGCAAGGGTGTTCACCCCTACTGGCCCACCTTGGAAGGTTTCACAGAGGGCCCGCAAGATGTCGCGTGCGACCTGGTCTAGTCCTTTGGCGTCGATGCCGAAGGCAGCCGCCGCCTCTTCTACGGCCGTCGCTCCGACCTCTTCGACCGATTCGATCTGGGCCCAGTCGCGTACGCGGCGCACCAAGCGGTTGGCGATGCGTGGTGTACCCCGGCTTCTCCGCGCGATTGCCAGGGCCCCTTCCTCGTTGACCGCTATGCTCATGATGCCAGAGGAGCGCCGAACTATCGCTGCGAGCGCCTCTTCGTCGTAAAGGCGCAGTCGGGGTGTATAACCGAACCGGTCCCGCAGCGGCGCGCTGAGCATTCCGGCTTGGGTGGTAGCCCCGACGAGAACGAACGGGTGCAGGCGTAGCGAGATTGCCTTTGCTTTGGCCCCGTCTCCGACGACGATGTCGAGTCGGTTGTCCTCCATGGCGGTGTACAAGACCTCCTCCGCCACCCGCGGGAGACGGTGGATCTCGTCGATGAAGAGGAGCGACCGCGCCCCGAGACCGCTCAGGATCGAGGCTAAATCGCCCGGTTTTTCGATCGCCGGACCGGATACCGGGATGTAGGCGAGGTTCAACTCGTTGGCGATGATCTGGGCCAAGGTGGTCTTACCCAACCCCGGCGGCCCCGAGAACAAGATATGGTCGCACAACTCGCCGCGCTGTTTGGCCGCTTCGAGCACGATCCTCAACTCTCTGGTTACTTGGGGTTGCCCGCCGAACGCTTCTAGCGTCCCCGGCCGCAAATGTTCGATTTTATCCTCGCTCATGTATCATCCCTCCGCTCAAGGTAGTCTTCGTCATCCAGTATTTCGAGCATGTCGTCCTCGAATCTTTCGTCTTCGTCTTCGCCGCCTATCCCCAGCTTCTCGCTCAATTCCTTCGATATCTCGAACACGTCTATCCTACCTCCGCGCTCGACGCAAATCCCCTCTCTCCACACCCAAGCGTCCTCTCCGTAGGCGGCACCCAACGCCTCGATTGTTTCAAGTACCTCGCCCGCCCGTATTTCGCCGCCGGTCTTGACGGTTCGCTCCCACTCGTCGCGGGCCTGTTCTACTGCGCAGACGAACGCCGCGTATCGCACGGCCGTCTCCATGGCCTTCTTCGCGTCGCTGCTCACGCCGCCCCCCGGACTATTTGTAGAGATTCTCGCAAGACTTCTTGGTCGTCGCTCGACACTGCTCTGGCCTTGGCGACGGCCGCCCGCGATTCTCGTTCCTCATAACCGAGTGCGATCAGCGCCTCGACCACGTCGTCTTGTTCGTATGCCGTGTCTTTTGCCTCTTCGAGTAGTTCCGGGGTTATGCTCGTATACCCGCAGATCAGCTCCATGGTCTTTTTACCCACCCCCGCACTCTTGGCAAGTATCGTCGGATTCTTGGCCGAGATCGCCGCCACCACCCGACCGACCCCATTGTTTCGCAGTACGCTCATCGCGGCAGTGGGACCCACACGTGCAACTTTGCACATCGCATCGAAACATGCCCTCTCGGCGGCGTTGGCGAACCCGTACAGGACCATCCCGCTCGTTTCGCGCCAGACGCTCCGCACGTAGATCTCGACATCGCTTCCGGTCTCGTGCTGGTGCAGCATTTCAACGTCGTATCCGACCCCGGAGACGTCGACGTACTCTCCGTGCCAGGTTCCCCGAAGTTTGCTGATCATGTCCGTTACGGTACCGCCCCCTCCGGGGCGTACATTCTTGGCCTTGTGTGCCCATTGGGTCCACCGTCACGGTGGTACGCATGGATTCAGGTCCCTGGTTGTCTCTGCTGGCTCTCGACCTCGATTTGCAGGTCGCATCTAAATCGAACTACCGTCAGGGCGGTCCGGCCTCCTGGCGCAGGTTCCGCGCCTTCGAGGACACCTTGACCCGTCTTGCCAGGTCCTCTCTCCCCGCCTCCTGGCCCGACCTGGGGGCTCCGCTTTCTCTCGCCGAACGCCCTCCGGTGGCGCTCGTGATTGTTGCCTCGACCATGCTAGACGCCGCAAACCTTCCAAAATCCATAACCGACGCCCTAGAAGGGGTGTGTTATGTGAACGACGCTTCCGCCCGTGCCATTTCTGTGCTCTCGGTACGTTCGCATACGCCGAGGGTGTCTATCTCGGCGGCCGCGTTCGATCCGCTCGTCTCGCTCGAAGATCTTTCCATGGCGCTGCGCGAACTTCAAACCCTCACCGTTTCTCGTTTCGTGTCGAACCATCGGTCCGCGCCCGCTGTCTCCGACGCCACCTCTATCCCCGCCCCTGATTGAGCAAAAACACGCCCGCAGGTGCCCCCTGGTGAAATCCGTTATCGAACAGATGTTCGAATAGTTGCCCGCCTTGAGGGGTTGATCACAAAGTTCCGCCAAAGGCCACGCTCTGGTCCCCACTGTGGCATAAACCGGTCTCGTTGGCTGCTTCGCGGAGGTCCGTATAGCCCGTTATCGTCCCCGAACATGCGACCAGTCCGCATGTGCCTCTCCACCAGGTGGAGACTATCTCCCCGTCTCTCTCGTTTACGCGCACGGAGTCGCTTATTAGTTTCCGGCATGTGGCTACTTCCGCTTCCGCGTCTAGGGCCACAACCGCGGCCAGCCAATCTGATTCACCCATCACTTTGTCGGATTCTTCTCCCCCGTCTTCCTCGCCCGGGCCCCCATCAAGGTCTCCAAGGTCGCTCTCCGTAGAGTTTTCCGTCTCATCACCCTCTTGGGGCTTCGCGGTATGGATATAGGTTCCGGCTGCTTCTAATTCGGAGCGGAGTTTGTCGGAGGTTTCGCGCACATCCCCGCCTTCGGCGAGAACCGTTTTGGTCTCCTCTAGGGCGTCTCCCCTCACGGCTCCCTCTTCGACCCCGTCTCCTGGGGCGATCTCTTCGTTGCCGCACCCAGATAGCGCCCCGCCTAGGGCGACTGCCGCGATCGCGACCGCGCAGAGGGCTTTCTTCCAGATTCTCACGGCTCCACCCTGGTAACTCGCCCGCGGTGTACGATCTTTTTCCCGCCGTGGCTGCCCGTTTTCCCGGATCCTTTGCCGACGCGTCGTGTCTGCTGCCGGTTGAGTTCGATGCCGTTGGCTTTTGCGATTTCGGCGATTTGTGCCGGCCCGGGTCCTTTTGTGGCCGCCACCGTTTTTGCGAAACTGCTCGGGTCTGATACCCAGGTGCCTTCGATTTCGACTCGTCCAAAAGTTCCCCCGGCGACGACGATCATGTTCGTCTCGACGCCGTTGTTGCGTTGCATTATGCTTCGCGCCGAAGACACCGAGTCGATGGCTTTACGGACGCACTTGGCCTCCTCGGGACGTCCCGCGACCTCCCCGGCGTAGATGACGCCGAATACGGCTGCATCGCTTGGGCGGATGCCTATGCTGACCCCGGAGATGCTCTCTTCACTGAGGGTGATGTGTTTCGCGATCAAACTGGCGACATCCGCGGGGATCTGTTCCGCCGGCCGCAGGTATCCTCTCATCGTGCGCGCCGCGAGCCAGGCGAGAGATCCGATTCCAGCGACGAGCAAAGCCCACCACCCGTCGGTGAGCGCTGCTCCAACTGTTGTGAGGATGCAAGTTGCCACCAGAGCGTGGATGGCTGTACCCGCTTTTCGCTGTCTCGTGCTTGCGGCGTACACTGCGCCCACTCCGGCTATGGCCACCGCGACTATCGCCGCCGGTGTCGTCCGCTGCCACTCGACCCAGACCCAAGCCGCCCCGACTCCGGCTATGATCGATACGAGTGCTGCAAGGATTCGGGCGGTCCTAGAGAGGGTGTGCGTCGGTTTCATGTATTCGATGGTTCCGACCTCTACCTGCCCGCCAAGTAGCACCTCGTGAGAACCCCGTTTTGGGGCGGTGCCAAAGACCGTACCCGGCGTTTCACCAAGGTTCGGTACTCTCTTGTGTTGATGGATGCGTTTTCGTTTCGGCTCCGCTCTTACGGGTTCGCCCTAGCCTCTGTGGTGTTGGTTGCCGCGTTCGTGTTCGCACTCTGGGTCCTTGTCTTCACCACCCCCTCCCCAGAGTCTCTCCCCCCACCCTCTGAGTGTGTGCCCGGGTTTCCTTGTCGGACTCAGTCCCGCGCCGAACCTCTCGATGTGCTGGCCGGCACCCCCGTCCCGCTCACAGATCCCTCGATGCCGGCCGATCCGGTGTCCTCCGTCTCGCTCTCGTCCCGCTCCGGCGCCTCGGTCCCCCCTCCGAGGGTGTCTAACGGTATGCTTTATACGGACCAGCTTGCCCCGGGTTCTTATGATCTTGCGGTTTTGTTCGAGTCTGGGCGCAGTGTCACCCGTCGCTTAGAGTTGCTTCCCGCCGATCCTTCCCCGGGGGAGTAACTCTAGTGGTTTCCCCGTCTGGCTGTATGTCTTTCTCTATACGTCTCTCGCCACGTTTTCCTCGCCGGCCTCGTACGCCCCCTACCGTGAGCCACCCGGCGCACAGCAAGCTCAAAAAGGCCCCGTAGGTTTCGCTCTTGGGGTGCTCGAAGTAAACTTCGACCCTTTTTTCGGTGGGAACCACCATCATACCGTGGGGTGCCGCATACCAAGGACCGTTACCCCCGCGCACCTTCCACTGTGGGGAGTATCCGTTGCGGATGATCACCGGGCTGCCTGTTTCTTCGACGCTGAACGCTATTCGCTCGTCGCTGATTTCGATGTCGCTTACCACGGCTTTGGAATGTTTACCCCAATCCTCCGATTCGTCGTCCTCTACTCCAATCTGTACCAATGTAGCACCCTCGTATGGAACCTCCCCGACCCTCGCCAGCCACGCCCTAACCCGTCCGTTCCATGTGGTCTCCCCCCACATCGGTAAAACTCCGTTCTCGCTGATTCCCACCACCGAGTTCAACCCTTCGACGATTGCATGGTCGGCGATCTCGTAGACACGGAAGAACCGGCCGGCTCCGTCCTTGGTCGATCCGATGGCGGCAACCTGTTTCAGTCGCGAATTGGCTTCGGCGAGGTCGAGGAGTTCTTGTTCGTATATCACGTAGTATCTTACGCCGATCTGTCGCAGTGCTTCGACTCCGGTGTCGAATTTTTCGAGACCTAGGCTGAAGGCCCTGGTTCCTCCGCCCGCCGATTTGACTCCCGCGACGATCATTGGTCTCGTAGATGTGCCGCTCGTCGCGTAGGATACGGCTATTCTTCCGCGGTTTCCTTCATGGAAGAAGGTGGAAGCCCCGCTTTCTAAGGCCCCTCGGCGTAGGAGTTCTCCGTTCAAGTCGGACGCCCCGAACGTGTCGAACCCCACCCGACTGGGAGCAACGAACAACCTCCCGCTTGGTAGGTTTTGTAGTGCTGCTACGAGTTCGTCGACCAGATTCTCGGTTTTTTCGTCCCCAACTCCGATACCTTTCCATGTACTCCTGGTGCGTTCCCGCCACGGTATATCCGTCTCCCTATCGATCTCCACGATCTGCATCTGCATGACAAGACTGCCGCCGAGGAGCAAACTGGCGGCCAACCAGGTAGTCATATTCTTCCTGCCTTTGATGCTGAAACCGGAAATCAAGCCGAGCAGTTCGCCCACCCCGACGAATGCGGATGTGTAAACCAACGGCATCGCTCGACCTCCCCAAAGGAGGAAATCCGGCCACTCCGCGAGGGCTTCGTGTATCGCGATCCCCCCGAGTCCCAAACTGAACCACAGCGCCGCGTTCTTAGATTTTGCGAACATTCCGGCACCCAGGCCGATGCCGCCAATCACCGCGATCGTCTGCCACCACGGGTCTGGGAACCAATATAGTAAGGATTTTTCGATGATTTTGTTGTTCGTTTGTGGTTCGCTGTGCATCGACCACATCGGCAGCAACCAGAATCCCAAGAGCCCAAGGGCCGCCCCCGACGTGGCCGCAAGGTTGACCAACCGCTTTTTCGCCTCTCCGAGCTTCCATATCCATACTGCCGTATAGATCAAAGATCCGGCCGCTATGACGAGGGCCGCATTGAGGTGCCCGGCAACCGCCCCGGCGGCGAGTACTGCCCCGCTCCGCCATCGCTGAGGTGTTTCGCGCAGGTTGCGCAGTATCACCCCCACCGCCGCCAATCCGAGCCCGAATCCCCACGCATATGAAAATTCCCCAATCAAGGTGCTAGGTATGTCTCCACCAACCGGGTATCTCTGCGGGTGGTACATACCAAAAGCCACCGCTCCGGCGACGAACGCTCCCGAAATTTTGTTCGACCCCATGGACCGAGCCAACGTCCACGCCCCGCCGATTACTAGTGCTATGCCGGCAACTTGGATGGCTTTGGCGGAGATGGCTCCCCCGAGTACGGGTTCGATCAGGCTATATACGGTGGCCGGTAGGGGGAAGTAGAAGTAGCCGAAAGGTTGCCCGGCCCCGAAATCGTCGGTCCACCCGAACAGGTGTCCGCCCCGGAAAACGCCCCAGAAGCGTTTGCTGTACTCCCCGAGCCACCAGTTCTGGCTTACCTGGTCTCCTTCGATTGGGTGCTCGTTGTTCGCAATGCCATCCCAACCGACCGTCCAGATGAATGACGCGATCCATGCGACTGCCATGATGGAGACCAGTAGGGTTGTGCGCCTTTTGTATCCACGGGTTTCCTCAACCCCACCCCCGCCTTGTCGTTCCAGGTTCGCCCTCGCTGCCCCGACCGCGCGTCGTAGCCGAGTTAGTATGTTTTTTGGCACCTCGCTCTGGTGTTCTTCTCGTTTTTCCGCTTCGGGTTCCCCATCCAATCCGCCCGACGCCGTCTCTGCTTCGCTTTCCACGTGGAGTATTGTGCCGCGCGCACCCTCCACCGTCATGAATGACGTTTCTCCTGTCCCGTGCCGTGGTATGCCATATTATTACCCACGCCTCCAGCCCACACACCCGACCTGTTCATCTTGCATAGATCCAGCCCGGCTCGGTCGGGGGACCTTATCACTTGAGGCCTCCAAGTTAGCCCCAGGATGGTCTCTCGGGACGGGGGAGGTTTGTCGCGCACGGTTTAGCCCATGGCCCGCACCCTCGCCTCTCCGGCAAAGAGCCTTCCCCGCGGTTATCGAGGTACGTTCTCCGCCGATGCTTCCTCGATTTCACGCCGCCGCGCCGTCCTCGCCGATGCCTCCCTCACCGACATCACCGCTCTCGCCGGTTCTCTACGCAATGCCTGCTTGGCTGACGCCGGTCTCCCCGTTCCCAGGGTGGAGGCGTTCGCTCTCGCCTGCCGAGCCGCCGGTTTGACGCTCGGTCTTGAGCCTTTCGAGGTTCAAGTACTCGCCGGCCTCGCTCTAAGCTACGGGGCTCTCGCCGAGGTTAGAACTGGGGAAGGCAAGACGCTTATCGCTACGCTTCCCGCCGCCTGCTTCGCTCTCGCCGGCCGCCAGGTGCACGTGATGACGGCGAACCAGTATCTCGCCCGTCGGGATGCCGAATGGATGCGTCCGGTGTACGAAACGCTCGGTCTTACGGTCGGTTTCGTCGATGACCACCCATCCCGTTCCCGCCGCCGCACCGCCTACGGCTGCAACATTGTCTACGGTACCGCCAACCAGTTCGGTTTCGACTACCTGCAAGACCACCTAATCACCCACGCTTCTCTCCGCTGTCAGTCCCGCCGAGAAGTTGCACTCCTCGACGAGGCCGACGCATTGCTGCTCGACGATGCGCGCACCCCGCTCATCATATCTGGCGCCCCCTCCGGGAGTGAGGATTTGCAGCGTTGTACGGATTTTGTCGCCTCCCTCCCGGAGGAGGCCGTGGATGTAGACCTCTCCGAGAAGGTGGCCATGTTGAACGATACGGGGTTCGACCTCGCAGAGGTGTTTTTCGATAGAGCAGACCTTACCGGGGATGTCCGGTTGATGGCCGATCTCTATGCCGCCCTGCGCGCCCGCTTTTGCTACCGCCGGGACAAAGAATACCTGGTGGCAGGAGATTCCGTGCTCATCATCGACGAGTCGACCGGCCGCACCCAATCCGATCGCCGCTGGCAGCACGGTCTGCATGAAGCGATCGAGGCGAAAGAGGGTGTAACCGTGCACCGCAGCGCCCCGACGCTCGGTTCGATTACCGTCCCGTCGCTCCTCGCTTTGTACGGACATATAGGGGCCATGACCGGTACGGCGGTTTCGGATAAAGAAGAGTTCAACGATGTCTACGGTCTGCATGTTCTGGAGGTTCCAACCAACAAACCTTCAATTAGGGTCGACGCCGAGGACGAGCTGTATCCCACCTCGTCTGCCAAGTTTACCGCGCTTGTGGCCGAGGTGTCGCAACGGCACGATCTCGGTCAGCCTGTTCTCATTGGGGCCCCGACCGTCGCCGATGCAGAAGCGGTCTCCGCCCGTCTCACCGGGTCGGGCATCGCACATGTGGTGCTCTCGGCGAAAGATCCGGCCCGCGAGGCCGAGATTATCGCCCAGGCCGGGCGCCTGGGTGCGGTTACGGTGGCGACGAACATGGCGGGCCGCGGTGTGGACATCTTGCTCGGCGGCGATCCGCACCGCCTCGCCGTGGCTATGGGAATTTCTGTGGATGACTGCTCTACCAAGCTCTCCTCGGAACGTGAGCGTGTGCTCGCTCTCGGTGGCTTGGCCGTGTTGGCTACCGCCCGGCACTCGTCTCGCCGTATCGACGACCAATTGCGCGGCCGAGCCGGCCGTCAAGGGGAGCCCGGTTTCTCGAAGTTTTATCTCTCCCTTGACGACGAGCTCTTGTCGATTTATGCCAACGACCTTACCCGTCAGATGGTTTCGCACATGTCCGCCGCCGACCGTCCCGTATCCGGTAGGATAGTTTCTAGGCTTGTCGCCACCGCCCAGGGTAAGGTGGAAGCCGTGCACCGCGAGAACCGCCGTTCGACGAACGAGTTCGCCGCCCCCATAGCCTTGCAGCAGTCGACATTGTACGCATGGAGAGATGAACTGCTCGACCTCGACCCCAAAGAGGCGGTCCTGTCTTTTCTTCGTCCGGCATGGCGTATCAGTCGAGGCACTGTTTTCGGCTCCGATCCGGATTCGCTGCGCTCTCTTGCCGCTTTCGGGCATGACTCTCCCCCCGATTGGGTTTCCGACACCGCCCTCGGCCTGCTGTCTGCACTTCCAGATCCTGTCGCAGCGTCGAATTTGTCCGAAATGTGCCTCGACGCTTTTCTCACCCGGAACCAGGATATTCCGGAGGATCTCGTGGGTATGCTTCGCACTGTGGCGTTGTCAAAACTCGATGCTGGGTGGCACGAGCATCTCTACCTCCTCGAGGCGGCAAAATCTGCCTCCCAGCTGCGCTCCTCCGGGCAATTGCGTCCCACCGTTGAGTTCATTAGAGAATCCGGGGAACTATTCAAGTCCTATACCGAGCAGGCTTTCGTTGGGTTTGCTCAACTGGTTTCGATGGGTAAGATAACGCTGAAAGACGTCCATCCCACCCCCGCCGCCCCGCTCGACCCGTCTCCGGTCCTCCCCTGACCCCGCTTGCTCCGCACGGTATTTCAGGGACGGTCGTATCTATGCCAGGTTCCGACGATGCTACTCTCGGTGAATCGTTCTCAAACGCCCTCCCCACGTCGTCCCGCCCAGAGAGAAACTGGGGATTGACGGGGCAAAAACGGCCGCAGATTTCGTTTCGTTTGCTCGCCGCTCTCGTCGTCTCTGCGGTGGTGCTTCTCGTACTTTCATATTCGCTTCTCGCCCTGCGTTCGGATCCTCCCCAGCCCCAAGACGACGCCTACCGGACGCTCGATGCCTACTCGCGCGCCCGCGCCGCCGGTGTCGATTTGCAAGAGGGGCTCGCCCCGGCCGATTTGGCACGCCTTTCGGCTGCTTCGCGGGTGGAATCCGGGGACGATTCTTTGCTAGCCTTGCGTGGTGATTCTGGCTGTTGGGCCGTACCGCTCGAACCGCCGACCCCACCGCCTGCCCCCGAGCTCGTGGTGGACGAGTTCTGTCGCTGATCGAGCAGGGCTTCCCCGTTCCGACACTGGCGTATGGTGTTTTCTATCCACCTCCGGGGGCAATGTGCTGCATCCAGACCTTGACTCCCTACGCAATCAGTACAACGAGGTCCTTGACGAGTTGGAGGCCGGAAATTTGTCGTATGACGATGCTCTCTCGAGTGTGCAGGCCATGTCTGTCGTCGACGGCGCCGGGTTCGTCTGGTTGATCGATACCGCAACCGGGGGGTTTCTGCGCGCAGTTCCCGGCGAGGTCCCCGAGGAGGCCGACCCTTCGCAGTTTGCCGCTGCCCGGATACCTCCGGTCGGTTCCTCCCCTTGGGCTTCTCAGCAGGATCTGCTGCGCCCCCCATCTACCACCCGATCCCAGACCCAGCCCCGCGCGAAGGCTCCAACTCCGCAGTTTGAGGATGAGGATGAAGATGAGCTTTCTCCGATGATGCGTCGCCGTCAGCAGAAACCCGCATCCCGTCCCGGCTTCGCCGAGCGTGCCCGCGGTTTGCCTCTGCCGCCGGTGCTCGCGCGCAATAAGCGTACGGTGGTTATTTTTGTGGTTCTGCTTGCCGCATTCGTGGTGTATTCGCAAACTTCAAAGGAGGAGGCTGTTCCTACCATCGAAAACGCCTCCACCACCTCGGCCGCTCCGCTTCTCCCGGTCGAAACCCTCGCCCCGGTCGAAACCCTCGCCCCGGTCGAGACGCTTCCAACTCCTGCTCCGGAACCCTCCCCTCTGCCTTCCTCGGCGGAACTTGAGTCGCTGAAGATGGCCCTGATCTCCGGGGACCGTTCCCAGGTGGCTGCGGTGGTGGTCGAGGAAGCCTCATCGAAACGTCTCGCCTTGTTTACGGCCCGTTTCTACGGGTACAACGCAACCGGTTTACAGTTGGTGTATGCTGAACCGGTCTTGGAGAAACGTAAGGTGTTCGTTTCGGTTTCTCTCGTCGATTCGGAATCCGGGGATGTGCTTTCGCAGCGCAAGGTGCGCCTTATCCGGTCTGAGGGGAGTTTCTGGCGTTTCGCCTCACTGATAGATTTTGAGGCCTAGTATCAAAAGCCCGGTCCTTGAATTCCAGGGCCGCAAAACCGGGGTTTCTCAGGATATGTCGACTTCGTTGGGGTCCTCCTGTGTTCCGGTTACGAGGAGGTGGTCGACCATCCCCGCCTCACATGCGGCCGCGGAGGGATCGTATGCGTACCGCTGTACATCGGTTTCTATCGAGTCTACGATCGTATAGCAGTATCCGTTCTCGGCTGCAACCGCGAATATGACTCCGTCGGCATCGATCCGCGCCACCGATATGAGCTCGCCAGACGTACTCGGGCCCTCGGTGACCTTGTCGTCGAGGGACACGAGTTGGGCGACTGTGTCCCCCGGGTACTGGTATGCGTTGCCCACCTGGGCCGCTATGTTCCGAGCTTTTGCGACGTATCCGGCGAGCACTATCGTATTTTTGTTCTCATCGAGCCCTTTTCGTACGCCGTGGTAAGTGGGCACCGCAAGTGCGGAGATTACGGCGAGTACGGCAAGCGCGATGACCGCCTCGATCATGCTAAATCCCCGTCCGAGACGGTTGGGGGGCGTTTTGTCCATGCCCTACATCGTGTGCCTCTGTAGGGGTTAGTCAACCACGACCTGGTTGTAGGATACCTTGACGCACCCGTTTTGACGGTCACCGTCTACCACATGCCCGAAATCCGAGATTCTGGCGATGAAAGTGTGGTGTCCGATTCTACGGCACCCCAGATTTCCCGCTCCGATGCCCGCGCCGCCAAGATAGCCGAACGTCAACGGGCCCGCTCTGCCCGTCGTGAGGCTAAACGCGACCTTCGGGAGTCCAGAGAATCCCACCGCCGCGAGGAACGTCTGCGCCGGGAGATTGAACGAGATGAGCGTCGCGCTGCGGTTTTGCTCAAAAAAGAAGGGAAGCGTCTCGAGGCTCTCGCCCGCAAGGAGCGCCGCGCCGAAGAGAAACTCTCAAACGTTTCCCGGAAAACCTCGTCCTCTAAAACCGGCCAGGAGGGGTTGTCGTCCACCAATTCGTCCACCAATAATGCATCACCGCAGCCGCCACTTATTATACCGGATGAGACTTGCTCGTCGGGCAACGGCGAGAAGGACGGCGCGAAAGATGGCGTGATTCGGCGGGTATTTGTACGCTCTACTGCCAACCGCGAGCGTCGAGCGGCTTACAGCGCTGAAAGGCAAGTCCGCGCCGAGCAGAAAAAGATCGAAAAACAAA
>Ga0172372_10004627_pt1 | contig 19480 bp, 16 predicted proteins | sample LakKiv5m_2_FD_114544 | JGI IMG/M metagenome (GOLD analysis project Ga0172372, IMG submission 114544) | Freshwater microbial communities from Kabuno Bay, South-Kivu, Congo - kab_092012_9.5m | ecosystem: Environmental > Aquatic > Freshwater > Lake | place: Democratic Republic of the Congo...
CCCCACGAGGCCGTGGCGAAGGCCCTCGGCACGGCCGGGCGGGCGACGCTGTTCGCCGGGATCACCGTGGTCGTGGCCATGCTCGGGCTCGTCCTCGTCCCGGTGCCCCTCGTGCAGGTGATGGGTCTCGGCGCGGCGGTGGGCGTGGCGGTGACGGTCCTGGCCGCGCTCACCTTCCTCCCTGCGCTCCTGGCGATGATGGGTCGGCGCATCGACGCCGTGCGCATCCCCTCCTTCGGACGCGAGCGCGATACACCGCCCGAGCGCACGTTCTGGGGCCGCTTCGCCGCCGGCGTCTCGGCCCGGGCGTGGATCGCGACGATCCTCGGCACCATCGTCCTCCTCGTGATCGCCGCGCCCTTCCTGCGGATCCAGTTCGGCATGCCCGACGACTCCTCCATGCCGAAGGGGATCTCACAACGCACGGCGTTCGAGGCGACCACGCGCGCCTTCGGGCCCGGGGTGAACGGTCCGCTCGTCGTCGCCGTCGCGCTCCCGTCGAAGACCCCGGTCGACTTCGCCACTGCGCTGTCCGAGCTCGGCCCGATCAGCACGGCCGTGGGAGCGCTGGAGCGCCCCGGCACGGTCGAAGGGGTTCGGTACTCGATCGGTCCGATCCCCAACGACGTCGACCGCACCACTGCGGTCGTCTACCAGATCACCCCGGCCTCGGCTCCCGACGCCGAGGCGACGTCGGCGCTGGTCGAGCGCCTGCGGGCCGACCTCGCCACCGCGACCGACGGCACGCCCTACCGGGCCTACGTCGGTGGAGCGACCGCAACGCTCATCGACCTCACCGACGTCGTCGCACGCTGGCTGCCGTGGGTGGTCGGAGCGGTGGTGCTCGGCGCGCTGATCCTGCTCCTGGTCGTGTTCCGGTCGGTGCCGGTGGCGATCAAGGCCGCGCTCATGAACCTGCTCTCGATCGCTGCGGCCTACGGCGTGGTGGTGGCGGTGTTCCAGTGGGGCTGGGCCAAGGGTCTGGTCGGGCTCGACCAGACCGTGCCCATCGTGTCGTTCGTGCCCCTCATCATGTTCGTGATCCTGTTCGGCCTGTCGATGGACTACGAGGTGTTCCTCATGTCGCGCATCCACGAGGAGTGGGAGCGCACCCAGGAGACCCGGACCTCGGTCGTGCTCGGTGTCGCCAACACGGCGCGGGTCATCACCACCGCGGCCGCGATCATGATCGTGGTGTTCGGGTCGTTCGTGACCAACGCCAACCCGACGGTCAAGCTCATCGGCTTCGGCATGGCCGTCGCCGTGCTCATCGACTCCACGCTCCTGCGCATGGTCCTCGTCCCCGCGGTGATGGAGCTGCTGGGCAAGCGGGCCTGGTGGTTCCCCCGCTGGCTGGGCTGGCTGCCCCACCTCGATCTGGGTGAGTCCGACCCGGCCACCGACGAGCCGGCGTCGCGGCCGTGCTGACCGCCCGCAACCTCACGGTCGAGGTCGGGGCCAGGACCATCGTCGAGCAGGCCTCGCTCGAGATCCGCCCCGGCGACAAGGTCGGGCTGGTCGGACGCAACGGCGCGGGGAAGACGACCCTGCTCAAGGTGCTCGGGGGGGCCACCCGGCCGAAGTCGGGCACGGTGCAGCGGGCCGACGCGACCGGATACCTCTCGCAGGACCCGCGCCACGACGCCGTCCCCGACACCACCGTCGCGCTCGCCCACGTGCTGTCGGGGCGCGGCCTCGACGACCTGGCCACGACCATGGAGAAGGCCCAGATCGCCATGGCCGAGGACGCGTCGGCCGACACCATCAACCGGTTCACCGAGGCGATGGAACGGTTCGAGGCGGCCGGCGGCTACGAGGCCGAGTCGGAGATCCGCAAGATCGCCGCCGGCATCGGGCTGGCCGACGACCGGCTCGACCTCCCGCTCGGGGCGCTCTCGGGGGGTGAGCGGCGGCGGCTGGAGCTCGTGCGGATCCTGTTCGCCGGGAGCGAGCTGCTCCTGCTCGACGAGCCCACGAACCACCTCGACGCCGACGCCCGCGAATGGCTGCTGCGCTTCCTGCGCTCGTACCGGGGTGCGCTGCTCGTCGTCAGCCACGACCTCGATCTGCTCGACGACGCGATCACCCGGGTGGTGCACGTCGACCGCGAGTTCGAGGCCGCCACGGGTGTGCTGGTCGAGTACAAGGGCACCTACTCGCAGTACCTGACCGCCCGGGACCGCGACGAGGAGCGGGCCCGCAACCAGGCCAAGCGCCAGAAGGCCGAGATCGCCCGGCTCTCCACCCTCGCCAACCAGATGCGGGGCCAGACCGCCAAGCGGGCCCGCGTCGCCCGCAACCTCGACGCCCGGGTCGCCCGGATCGAGGCGCAGCGCACCGACGCGCCGGTGAAGCGCCGGAAGCTCGCAGTGAAGCTCCCGACCCCACCGCACAGTGGGCGGACGGTGCTGACCGCCACCGAGATCTGGAAGGCGTTCGGATCGGTCGACGTGCTCACCGACCTCACGTTCGACATCGGGCGGGGCGAGCGGCTGCTCGTGATGGGCCGCAACGGTGCCGGGAAGACGACCCTGCTGAAGGTGCTCGCCGACCGGCTCGACCCCGACATCGGGACGGTCGAGTACGGAACCGGGGTGTCGGCCGGCTACTTCGCCCAGGAGCACGAGGGGATCACGGCGGGCCGGTCGCTGCTCGAGCACATGCGCGACGCCGTCGACGCCGGCTCCCCCGACTCGGAGCTGCGCGGCCTCCTCGGCATGTTCGCCCTCGCCGGCGACAAGGCCGACCAGGACGCCGCCACGCTCTCGGGGGGCGAGAAGACCAAGCTGGCCCTGGCCCAGCTCGTCGCCGGACGCCACAACCTGCTCCTGCTCGACGAGCCGACCAACAACCTCGATCCGGCGTCGCGGACCGCGATCGGCCGATCGCTGGCCTCGTGGCCCGGCACCATGCTCGTGGTCAGCCACGACACCGAGTTCGTCCAGGCCCTCGACCCCGACCGGGTGCTGCTCCTGCCCGAGGGCATCGTCGACTTCTTCGAGGAGTCGATGCTGGAGCTCGTCGACATCACCTGACCCACGCGCCGGTCTCGCCGGAGGATCCGCGTGATGCGACAGGGCGGGACGAGGCGCCGGGCAACGGGAAGACGGTGGACCACGGTCACGACGGCCGCGGTCCTCACGATCGGGCTCACGATCGGCTGGGGTCCCGGGGTGGGCGTCGCAGTAGCGGGGCGGGATCCCCGGCACGGCACGCACGGCGCCACGACGGTCAACGGTGAGGTTCCGCCCGGGGTGGTGACGATCGCCGACGTCACCCTGCTGCTGCAGCAACGCCTGGGTGGAGGTCGGGTGCTCTACCAGTACCGCACCGAGCGACCGGTCGGCACCCGCGCCCCGATCCACACGCATCCGTTCGGGGGCTCGTCGTGCGTGATCGAGGGTGAGAGCACGTTGCGGATCGAGGGCGTGCCGGGCGCCCGGACCGTCCCGGCCGGCAACTGCTACTACATGCCCAGCGGACCGGCCATGGTGAACTACAGCAGCGGAACCGTCCCCCTCGTCGTGATCGACACGTTCATCCTCGCGAAGGGCCAGCGATCCTGGGTCGTGGCCGAGCCCGGACGCGAAGACCTCCAGCGCCAGTTCCGCCGCTGAGCCCGGTGCTGCGGGTGCGGTCGCTGATCGCCGGACACCTCGTGACGCGTGTGGCCGAAGGCGTGGCCGGACACGTCGGCGGACGCGTCGGCGGACACCCGGTGGAGACCCGGTGGAGACGATGGGACTCGAACCCACGACCCCCTGCTTGCAAACCAGGATCCGGAGGACGAGGCACCAGGCCCGGAACGGTAAACGTGCTGGTCAGAGGCACTTTACGGTGACCGCCACGACCGGTCATTGACCCTCGTTTTCCATCCTGGTGGGCACGTAGTGGGCACGTGGTGGGCACGAGTCCCTGGGCACGAGTCCCCGAGTCCCCGAGACCCTGCCGCTCGTTGTCGCGGTTCGCCGCCCGCCCCGCCCTCCTTGCAGGATCTCCCTGCATCACCCAGGTCTCGGGGCGGCTCCGGCACGTCATCCCATGAGATCAACACGCGAGAAGGGAAGGGACGGTTCGGATGCAGTTCCTCGAGCGGCGTCGAGCGCGTCTGCGGGCAGAGATCCTGGACGCTGGCCTGGGGCTCCGGCTGGAGGGGCCGACGGGCGAAGCACTCCTCGCGGAGATCGACTATGCCCGCTTCCCGCCGGTGCATGAACGTGAGTTTCCGACCTACGGCGCGATCTTGCTCGGTGGCCCACCGGTGATGTCGGAACAGATCGACGCCGTCAGGTACCGCGTCGCGAGTAGTGCCCAGGATGTGGCCCGCCTGATGGCCGATGGGCGACAATCCTTCGTTCTCCGAACGCGGGGACGGACTGATCTGATCGTCCTTCCGACGCCGCATGATCACGAGAACGAGCTCGTCCGGCTCCGGCAGCAGATCGGCGCGAGCCGCTTCAAGGCAGTGCAGCGAACGCCGGTCGGCGCGGTTCGCGTCTTCGGTCGCGACGGACTTGCGGTTTGGGATGGCGCACATTGGTGGGAGAAGCCATACGCAACCACGTATGCGCGCGCCGTCCTGCGCGCGGTGCCCGATGCGTCGGCCCCGGCGCTGGATGCGATCCTCGACTTCTGCGTTCACAGCGTGAGCCCGTCGCCGTCCGGCGCGATCCTCGTGTGGGCGCTCGATGAGACGGTCCTCGGTCGCCTGTCGGCGTCACCGACGGAACGACTGCCGGGACTGTCGCTGCAAGATCGGATCACGCACGGTCCGGCGCGCCACCTCCTGTCCCAGATCGACGGAGCGGCCGTGCTCAATCCCGCTGCCGAGCTCGTCGACGTTCGTGTGCACCTTCCGTCGAGCGCGGCCGCGCTCGCGTCGATCAGTGTCGACCCCGAGCGTGGTACGCGGCACGCGTCGGCGAGACGGTTCTCGTTCGACGAGCCGCGCGCCGCGATCTTCGTCGTGTCCGAGGACGGGCCGGTGACCGTCTACTTCCGTGGCGACGCCGTGGCATCGATCCGGAGCCGGCTCGAACAAGAGACGTCCGACGACGGCATGTGAACGAGAGGCGCGGTCGGTCGGCAACTCGGCGAGGGCCTTGCCCGTGCTCTGACCGACCGCGTGACTCTCGTTCCCCCCGGCCTTGCTATCCGCACGATAATGCAAGTTGATAGACTTGTCAAATAACGAACTGAGTCCATAGGGGAGGCGGAGGCCATGGGTGCCCAACTCGTCCAGGACACAGGTACGCCCGATGCACGGCCCAGCGTCGTGGCGATCCTCAGCGACGGGAGCGGAGCGTGCTCCTCGATCGGAGCCCTCGACCGTCGGGGTGTGCTCCCCCGGCTCCGTGCGCGGAAGGCGCTCCTCCAACGGTTCGCCGGGCTCGACGCGGAGCCCGTGTCCATCGAGATCCGCGACGTCGCTCGCCTTGCCGACGAGGTCGTCGCTGCGACGGCGGCCTATGACGCCGTGCTCCTCGCGGAGATCGCGTCTCCTCGGGCCCTCGTGCTCCAGCAGATGCTCGCTGAGCGGCTAGAGGTCCCCGTCGTTCACGACGCCCGGGAGCCGGCAGGGATGGTGATCCTCGCGACGGTATGGAACGCGCTCGTTGCGTTGGGGAAGCATGCCGAGGAGTCCAGAGTGGTCGTCTCGGGTCTCGACGCCACTGCCGTAGAGGCAGCGAACCTGCTCCACGAACTCGGAATGCAGGTCGAGGTACACGCCGACCACGCCGCTGGTCCCACCCACCTCGAGATCGTCGCCGCACAGCTGCGGTGTGCCGGCCCGATCGTCGAGAGCACCGCTGCGGCTTCGGCCGCCGAGACCGACGTGCTCATCGGAGGCTCGTTCCCGGGTGGACTGAGCCGTTGGCTGCCCGGGATGACCCGCGACTCGGTGGTCGTGTTGCTGGATACGAGTGCCGAGGAGCTCTCAGCCGCGCAAGTCCGCGCCGACGCGGGACAGATCGGCGCACTGGCCACGCGATTCTCGGCGCTCCCGAACTGGCTCGACTGGGCCCTGACCTATCCCGGCGTCCTTCGCGGACTCCTGACGACTGGCTCACGGCGCCTCACACCCGCGGCACAGCTCGCGGGCGCGCGTGCGCTCGCCGGACTGGTCGACATCGGGCCGCGCGCCCGCCACCTCATCCCGCGGGCAACCCGAGCGCCCGCGACCGAAGCCGTCGTCGCGGCGATCCGCTCGTCCGTTGAGGGGTAGGCGATGACCGGCGAACTCGAGGTCGTCGTGTGCGAGGGCGACGAGACCGGCCAGGAGCTCCTCGAAGAGGCGCTCCGTGTTCTCGACGTGACGGTCACCGAGCTGCCGATTCGGTTCCACCGCTTCGATCTCTCGCTGGCGAGTCGTCGGCGCTCGAACAACCGCGTCGTCCTCGAAGCGGCTGAGCTGATGGAACACGTCGGCTTGGGCCTCAAGGCCGCGACGATCACGCCGCCTGACGCGGAGGACGTCGGGTCACCCAATCGGATCCTCCGAGAGGCCGTCGGTGGCTCGGTGATCCTCCGAACCGGCCGGCGCATCCCGGGTGTGGCGCCCCTCGCTCCTCTCGTGCATCCCATCGCCATCGTGCGCATGGCCGTAGGGGATGCCTACGGGGCTCGGGAGAGTCGCTCGGGGACGCCCGGTGGAGCCGACGAGGTCGCGTTTCGAGTCGAGCGGATCACTCGGCGAAACTGCCGCGAGACCGCCGACTACGCGTTCCTGACTGCGGCGTCGCTCGGCGGCGTCGTCTACGGCGGACCCAAGTGGACCGTGTCGCCGACCTACGAGGGAATGCTGCGGGAGGAGATGGACCGGGCGGCGGCGCGCCATCCCCTCGTGGAGTACCGGCCGGCCTTGATCGACGCGACCTACGCGGGGCTGGTCGCCGAGGCGAGCCAGCGAGCACTGGTCGTCCCCGCGCTCAATCGGGACGGCGACTGCCTCTCGGACCTGGTGCTGGCCCTCTTCGGATCGATTGCCGGAGCCGAGTCGGTGCTCCTGGCGCTCGACGACGATCTCCAACCCCGCGTCGCGATGGTCGAAGCCCCCCACGGAACGGCGCCCACCCTCGCGGGACGCAACCTCGCGAATCCGATGGGCATGCTCCTGGCGTGCGCGGCACTCCTCGAGCATGCGGGTCGACGCGGCCACGCCACCGCGCACGAGCTCGGGCACAGACTCCGCGAGGCAACCTTCACGACCGCCGCCGCAGGCACTCGAACCTTCGACCTCGGAGGGACAGCCACAACGTCCGAGTTCGTCGACGAGGTCATCGATCGGATGCGCTGACGCAGCTGCGCTGACCAGCTCTCAGTCCACTCAGCGACCCGTCACGGCTTGACGTTGGCGAGCTGATCACGAGCTGCGGTGAGATAGTCGATCAGAATCTGCTTCGTGAGATCCAGCAACTTCGCGAGACGCGGATCCGCCAGCCGGTAATACACGTTGTTCCCGCTCTTGCGCGTGACCACCAGGTTCGCGCGGCGGAGCACGCCGAGCTGCTGTGACAGATGAGACGACTCGAGGCCGACCTCGGGGATCAGCTCGGCCACCGAGCGTTCGCGCTCCGTGAGGATCTCCAGGATCCGGATGCGCGCGGGGTGGGCCAAGGCCTTGAAGAACTCCGCCTTGATCTGCTGGATCGGCTCGGGCACGACCACTTCCTGCTCTCTGGTCACGGCACCGCCGGGGATCCGCGAACCCAGGTTTATTGAAGACTTGATCACGTTATCAGTCATCCGAACTCGCACATGAGATGACAACCAACCGCGCTCCCGACCTCCGGGCATACACAGTCTGATATAGTTATCATATAGGCAGATGACTGATCGGTCTGCCGGGCCGGCAACGAGGATCAGGAGGATCCCATGAGCGACGACAACGTCCACGTGTTCATCGGTCAACGTGACTTCGTGGTCACCCGCCTGCATCCGCAGTTCAACGCCCGTCACCCGTCGCTCCAGGGTGCGGAGTCACTGGCTCGCGAGATCGCGGCTCGTGATCACGGCACGGTCCTGATCCATGACGCGACGGGCGCGGTCGAGTCCCGTGAGAAGTTCGAGGACTCCTGAATCCTCACCCACCGATCGGAGCGGAGCGCGTCACGTGAGCCTTCTCGCCAAGATGATCAGGACCGGGCGCGTCACGGAGACGCCCGATCCGTCCACCGACGCGCAGGTACTGCCTGCCGCCGAGCCCTTCCGCCGTTCGATCCAGGTGCGCGAGGTCGATGCCGGGTCGTGCAACGGCTGCGAGCTGGAGATCGCGTCGGCGTTCGGCCCCGTCTACGACGCCGAGCGCTACGGCGTCCGGCTGGTCGCCTCGCCTCGCCACGCTGACGTGCTGTGTGTGACGGGCCCGGTCACGCACAACATGGCAACTCCCCTCGTGAAGACCTACGAGGCGACCCCGGCACCGAAGCTCGTCGTTGCCGTCGGCGACTGCGCGCGGAACTGCGGCGTCTTCGCCGGGGGCTACGGCGTCGCCGGCGCAGTCAGCGATTTCGTCCCCGTCGACCTCGAGATCCCCGGATGTCCGCCGAGCCCCGATGATCTGCTGCGTGGGTTCCGACGCCTGACCGGCCGGTGAGCTTCGCGGAGGTCAGCGCGACTGCGGCGATGGTCGTCGGCGCGGTCGCCATCATCGCGGCCTTCTCGATCGGCGATGCGCGACGACGGGCACTGGTGACGGGAGTGCTCACAGCGCTGTGCGGGTTCAGTGGGCTCCTCGCGGCCAGCGGCGTGCTCGCCACCGGCCGTCCAGTGCACGCGGAGTTCCCGCATCTCCTGCCATTCGCGGGCCTGAGCTTCCGCCTCGACCCGTTGGGTGCGGTGTTCGTCTTGGCCGTCGGTGGTGTCGTCACCGCCGCCGCGGTGTACGGGATCGGCTACACGAGAGACCATCTGAGCGGCCGATCCTTCCAGGCGCTCGTTCCCGCGTTCGCCTTGACGCTGCTCCTCGTTCCCGCTGCGAGCAGCATGGGCACGTTTCTCGTCTTCTGGGAGCTGATGGCCCTCACGTCGCTGCTACTCGTGCTCGCCGAGCAGCGGCGCAGCCCCGAGGCCAGGGATGCCGCGATGTGGTACGGCGTCATGACGCACCTCGGATTCATCGCCCTGCTGTTGATGTTCTCGCTGCTCGCCGCGCATTCCGGGAACGGGAGCTTCCTCGCGATCGAGCGGTCGAGTTCGTCGATGGATCCCGCCTTGCGGTCCTTGGTGTTCATCCTCGCGGTGGTCGGATTCGGGTCGAAAGCCGGCATGGTCCCGCTCCACGCGTGGCTGCCCCGCGCTCACCCCGAGGCTCCGAGCCACGTGTCGGCGCTCATGTCGGGCGTGATGGTGAAGCTCGGCGTGTACGGGATCGTGCGTGTCGGCTTCGGGTTGCTCGGGGGCGGTCCGTCGTGGTGGTGGGTGGTCCTCCTCGTCCTGGGGGCGGCATCGGCGCTCTTCGGGATCCTGCAGGCGATCGCGAGCAGCGACCTCAAGCGGATGCTCGCGTACTCGACGACTGAGAACATCGGGTTGATCCTGATCGGCGTCGGCGCGGCGGGACTCTTCACGACCACCGGGCATCCCATCCTGGCTGCTGCGGCACTCGGTGCCGTGTTGCTCCACGTCATCAACCACGCCGCGTTCAAGGCGCTGCTGTTCCTCGCCGCGGGCTCCGTGGTGCACGGCGCCGGAGAGCGCAACCTCGACCGCCTCGGTGGTCTGATGCGACGCATGCCTGTCACCGGCGCGATGTTCGCTCTGGGTGCGGTCGCGATCGCTGCGCTTCCCCCGCTCAACGGATTCGCGAGCGAATGGCTCTTGCTGCAGTCGCTCATCCACGGAGCCGACTCGCAGGCACTCGTGGTTGCGATCGCGGTCCCGCTCGCGATCGCCGTCGTCGCGCTCACCGCAGGGCTGACCGCCGCCACGTTCGTCAAGGCCACCGGTACCGGATTCCTCGCCCTCCCACGTTCACCGGCGGCGGAAGCGGCGACCGAGTCGCCCCGATCGATGCTCGTCGGCATGGGCTTCCTCGCAAGCGTGTGCGTGCTCCTGGGCGTCGGCGTCGGAGTCCTCGGCGCCGGGATCGGGCGAGCGGTCGCGGCCGTCGGCGGGGTGCGCAAGCCCGCACCGTTTCGGGTGCACGGCTCCACGCTCAGTCCGCCGTGGCAGGTGGTCGGCACCTCGATGGCCCTCGCAGCGGCGCTGGTTCTCGGGGTCGGCGTCATCATGGTCCTCCTCCGGTTCCTGCCCAGTGGCGGGCGGCGGCGGCGCGCCGACAACTGGGGCTGCGGTCGGACACAACAGACGGCGCGCATGGAGTACACGGCGTCGTCGTTCGCCGAGCCGCTCGTGCGCGTCTTCGACGACGTGCTGCACCCCGATCTCGACATCGACGTGACGCACCGTCAGGAGTCGCAGTACTACGTGGAGAAGATCCGCCTTCGGCTCGGGATCAAGGACGCGTTCGAAGAGCGGCTGTACCGCCCGGTGCTCAACGGCATCCACGCGTGGGGCATCTGGGCGCGCCGACTCCAGAACGGGAGCGTGCACCGCTACCTCGGCTATGCGTTCGCCGCGCTCATCATCCTGCTGGTGGCCACCCGATGAACACGACCAGAGCCCTCGTGCCGATCCTGCAGCTCCTGCTCGTGTTCGTGGGTGGACCGCTGATCGTCGGTGTCATCCGCAAGGTTCGGGCCCGCCTCGAGGGCCGGGTGGGAGCGCCGATCCACCAACCCTTGCGCGACCTACGCAAGCTCTTCGCGAAGGAGCGCATCGCCCCCGAGCACGCCAGCTGGGTCTTCGTGATCGCGCCGGCCGTGCTCATGACGAGCGCCGCGGTGACTGCGGTGCTGGTCCCGATGGTCAGCACCGTCTCGCCCTTCGCTCAGGTCAGCGACCTGGTCACGATCACGGCGTTGCTGCTCCTGGGAACGGTCGCGCTCGCCCTCGGAGCACTCGATCCCGGCACCGCGTTCGGAGGCATGGGCGCCAGTCGAGAGATGACGATCGCCGCGCTCACCGAGCCCACACTGCTCCTCTCGGTTGCAGCGATCTCGATCCTCACCGGTACCACGAACCTCCCAGGCGCGATCAACGAGATCATCGATCGTCCCGGATCGGTGTCTTCGATCGGGTACGTGCTCGCGTTGGTTGCGCTCGGGATCGCGACGCTCGCGGAGTCCACGCGCCTGCCCGTCGACAATCCGAACACGCACCTCGAGCTGACGATGGTGCACGAAGCCATGGTGCTCGAATACGCCGGCCCCGACCTCGCGCTCGTCGAGACCGGATCGTCGATGCGCCTCGTCATCTTCCTCGGGCTCCTCGCGAATCTCCTCGTTCCCTGGGGGATCGCAACGGGATCCGGGGTCGCCGAGCTGGCGGTCGGCACGCTGACGTTCGGTCTCAAGATCGGGGTGCTCGCAGTCGCCCTCAGCGTGTTCGAGGTCTTCACCGCCAAGGTGCGGCTCTTCCGCGTGCCCGAGCTGCTTGCGCTCTCATTGGTGCTGTCGTTCCTCGGGGTCATCACGTCGGTGGTGCACCCATGAGCCGCAGCGCCTACGCCGACCTGCTCAACCTCCTCGCCGGAATCGCGCTCGTCGCCGCCGTCTTGACCTTGTGGCGGCGCAAGCTCATCGCCATCGTCCGCCTCCTTGCGGTTCAGGGCGCGGCGGTCGCAGCCGTCGGGATCCTCATCGGCATCGACAACGACAGCGCCACCGAGATCGTGCTGGCCTCGGGTGCGCTCGTGCTGAAGGCCGTCGTGATCCCGCTCGTCCTGTTGCGTGTCGTACGACGAGGATCCGAGACCCGGGAGACCGAGCCACTCGTGAACGTCTCCGCGTCGCTCGTCGCCGCAGCTCTCTTGATCACGATCGCCTTCGCCACGACACGCGCCGTCGTGTCGCTCTCCGATTCTCCCGAAGCCGGCGTCATCCCGATCGGCTTCGCCATCGTGCTCGTCGGGTTCTTCGCGCTCGCCACCCGCCGCAAGGCGCCGGCACAGCTCGTCGGCTTCCTCCTCTTCGAGAACGGCGTCGCGCTCGTGGCCGTCCTCGCGGCCGCCGGCGTCTCGTCGGTCGTCGAGCTGGGCGTCTCACTCGACGTGCTCCTTGCGGTGCTCGTCCTCCAGGTCCTGACCGCACGGATGCAGGACCAGTTCGACTCGCTGGATCTCGACCACCTCCAGGAGCTCCGCGACTGATGCTGCTCCTCCTCGTCCTCCTGCCTGTCGTTCCTGCCGCCGCGGCCGCGATCTTCGGTTGGCGTCGATGGGTCGGCTGGCTCGGTGTCGCAGCATCGGGCCTCGTCGTAGTGGGCGGCGGCGCGCTCGCCGTTCATGTGCTCGACGACGGGCCTGCCACGTTCGAAAGCCTGCTGCGCGCCGATGCGCTCAGCGCGTTCATGGTGATCATCGTCGGGTCCGTGGCGGTCCTGGCCTCGTGGTTCAGTGTCCCGTACCTCGAGACCGAGCTCGTCAACGATCTCAACTCGCACCGGCGCGCAACGGTGTACGCGTTCTTGATCAACCTGTTCATCGCCACCCTGGTCCTCGCGGTGCTCGCCGACAACATCGGCGTCATGTGGGTGGCCATCGAGGGCACCACCATCGCGTCCGCGTTCCTCGTCGGGCACCGACGCACCCGCAACTCGCTCGAAGCATCCTGGAAGTACGTGATCCTCGGCTCGGTCGGCATCGTGCTCGCGTTCCTTGGCACGGTCCTCGTCGCCTACGCCGCCGCGAACACGGCCGGCGGGGGTGCCGAGCCCAGCCTGTCCTGGACCGCACTGACCGAGATCGCGCCCCGCCTCGATCCCGACGTGATGCGCGTCGCCGTGGTGCTGCTCTTCCTCGGCTACGGCACCAAGGCCGGGCTCGCGCCGATGCACACCTGGCTTCCCGACGCCTACAACCAGGCGCCGGCGCCCATCTCGGCGCTCTCGTCGGGAGCGCTCCTGCCGGTGGCCTTCTACGCGATCTTCCGCATGCGCGTCATCGCCGACCTCTCGATCGGACCGGACTTCGCCCGAGTGCTCCTCATCGTGGCCGGACTGCTCTCCTTGGCCGTTGCCGCATCGCTGCTCATCGCGCAGCGTGACTACATGCGGCTCCTCGCCTACTCGAGCATCGAGCACATGGGGATCGTGGCCTTGGCGGCCGCAATCGGAACGCCGATCGCGATGAGTGCTGCCTTGCTCCATCTCTTCGCCCACGGGATCGGCAAGAGCGTCGCCTTCTTCGGGTCCGGTGAGATCGCCCTCTCCGACGACAGCACGAGGATCGCCGACGTACGCGGCCTCGCGACGCGTCGGCCGGCCATCGCGGTTCCGTTCGGCCTGGCCCTCCTCGGACTGCTCGGCCTCCCACCCTTCGCGCTCTTCGCCACGGAGATCGCGATCACCCGAGCCGGGTTCAGCGAAGGACTCGGTTGGATCATGGCGATCGCCGCGATCCTGGTCCTCGTGATCTTCGGTTCCGTGCTCCTCCACGCCAAGCAGATGCTGCTCGGCACGCCCGACGAAGGAGTACGCGGGGTGGAGACCGGCAAGGGATTCGCAGGCCCGCTGATCCTCGGGCTCGCTGCGTTCGCCGCGCTCGGCATCTCGATCTGGCCGATCCAGCACCTGTTGCACGAAGCCGCACGGACGCTGGTGACCTGACGTGGAACCGAACCCCGCACCCCGGCCCCCGACCGCGCTGATCCCGCCGCAGCCACACCGCGAACGCATCGAGGTCTCGCCCGACGAGCTCGTGGTGCGGTTCGACGCGCTCCTCGGCCAGGGATTCCGGCTCGCACTCGCGGCTGCGCACGACGACGGCGATGCACTCCGCGTCGTGTACCTGCTCGTCGCGGGGGCGCCCGACCGCCGCGTGGAGCTCGTCGTCCGCCTCGACCCCGTCGCCGGACGACTCCCGACGCTCGCGCAGACGTCGTTCCCCGGCGGTCGGTTCGAGCGTGAGATGCACGACCTCTTCGGGGTCCAGCTCCTCGACCATCCCCTGCCCCGTCGGCTGGTGCTCCATCAGCATTGGCCGGAGCGCTGGCATCCGATGCGCCAGGACGCCGCGCCCACGGTGGCGATGGTCGACACCGGAGACCCGTACCCGTTCCTCACCGTCGAAGGACCCGGCGTCTACGAGATCCCGGTCGGACCGGTGCACGCCGGCCTCATCGAACCCGGCCACTTCCGCTTCTCGGTCCTCGGCGAGACCATCCTCAACATGAAGGCTCGCCTCTGGTTCGTCCACAAGGGCATCGAACGGCTCTTCGAGACGCGCTCCCCGTTCGCTGGCGTCGAGCTCGCGGAGCGTATCTCCGGGGACACGGCCGTCGGCCACAACCTCGCGTACTGCCTCGCCGTCGAAGAGGCCGTCGGCTGCGAGGTCCCACCTGCCGGTCGGCTCCTCCGCGCCGTACTGCTCGAGCTGGAACGCCTCTACAACCACACGGCCGACCTCGGCGCCCTCTGCAACGATGTTGCGTACAGCATCATCCATGCGCACGCCATGCGCGTCCGCGAGCAGCTCCTGCGCCTCAACCAGCGGGTGACGGGCCATCGCCTCCTGCGGGGCGCCATCGTTCCCGGCGGGACCACCGTGCAGTCGCTGCCACCCATCGACGAGATCGCAGGCATCGGCAAGGACGTGGCCGAGATCAGCCAGCTCGCACTGGCGAACTCGACGGTCGTCGACCGCTTCACCGGCACCGCGGTCCTCGACCACCAGACCGCCAAGGACCTCGGGACGCTCGGCAATGTCGCCCGAGCGTCCGGCATCGACCTCGACGCACGACGGGACCATCCGTTCGTCGACCTCAGGGACGTGCTGCGCACCTGTGTGCGCGACGAGGGCGATGTCATGGCCAGATTCCTCATCCGCGGCCAAGAGATCGCGGCGTCGGTCGAGCTGCTGCAATGGCTGCTCGAGACGCTCGACCGACTCGGGGACGCGCCCACTCTGGCCCCGATCGAACTTCCGACAACGTCGTGCAGCGGCGTCGGCATCGTCGAGGCCTGGCGCGGCACCATCGTGCACCGCGTCGAGCTCGGAGCAGACGGCACGCTCACCCGCGTCAAGGTCGTCGACCCGTCGTTCTTCAACTGGCCCGCCCTCGCGCCGGCCCTCAACGACACGATCGTCCCCGACTTCCCGCTCGCCAACAAGAGCTTCGGTCTCTCCTACGCGGGCAACGACCTGTAACAAGCCGAGCACGAGTCCCCCGGGACCAGGCTGCTCTGGCGGCGCGCAGTGAAGTCGCGGGCGGAGTAGAACGGGAGCCGATGGAGACCAGTTCCGCACGAGCGCCCGAGCTCGCCGCCGAGCGCCGGATTCGACTCCGGCGGCGGGGGCTCCGCCTCGAGTACGCCACGCTCGGCTGGAACGTCGTCGAGATCGGCTTCCTCATCGCCGCTGCGATCGCGGCGTCATCGGTCGCGCTGGCCGGATTCGCGCTCGACTCCTTCATCGAGATCTTCGCTTCGATCATCGTCGTATGGCAGCTCAAAGGCACCACGGCGGCGCACCATGAGGAACGCGCCGTGCGCCTCATCGGCATCGCCTTCTTCCTGCTCGCGATCTACATCACCGTCCAGATCGCGGTCACGCTCGCCCTCGACATCCGGCCGGACTCCTCACCCCTCGGCATCGCCTGGTTGGCCGCCACGACGATCGTGATGTTCGGGCTCGCGGTCGGGAAAGCGCGTACCGGCGCCGAGCTCGGCAATCCAGTGCTCAGCGCCGAGGCGAGGGTCACCCTCATCGACGGTGCGCTCGCGCTCGGCATCCTCGTCGGACTCCTCCTCAACGCGCTCCTCGGCTGGTGGTGGGCCGACCTGGCCGCCGGCGGGATCCTCATCGGCTACGGCCTCCGCGAAGGTTTCCACCACCTCCGGGGGGAGTGAACAGGCCGCTTACGGAGCCGCGACGGAAGACCGACGCGTCTCGATCCAAAGACCGTCCGTCGGTCACAGCCCGCGCGCGAGGTCCGGGCCCACAGAGCGATCGGGACCGCGGGTTTGGAGGCGGTTCATGCGTTCAGTCATGGCATCCCGACGAAGGCTCGCGACCTCCCGGTCCTTGTCGCCGATCGCTCCCCGCAGGCGGGCGGCTTCAGGCGCCCCAACGCGGTCCCAGACTTGCTCGGCCGCCTCGACCGCGCTCTCCAGTCGAGGTCGAGCCTTCGCTGCGGCTCGACGATCGCCACGACGAGCGCCGGGCTCTTGGGCGACCCGGCGCACCTGGGCCAGCTGGTCCCGTGCATCGTTGAGGCTTCGGGCCGCGAGGCCGGCGGCGGTGTCGCGCCAACGTCCGGTGCCGGTGAGCAGCTGGTCGTAGTCGTCGTGGAGGTCGGCGAGTCGTTGTCGTGCGTCGCGGCGCCCCTCGGCCAGCGGTCGTGCCGGTGGCTCCGCCCGGCTCGGCGCAGCCTCGGGTGACCGGGCGGGTTCGGGCTCGTGGCCATGACGTACAGGCGTGTCGGTGATCCACCGCTGCGCGCGTTCGCCACCCCAGTCGGTCTGGAGGTCGTCGACGGCCTGGCGCAGGTCGTCGGCGGTGGCATAGATGGTGGAGTGGTCACTGGCGCGGCTGAGCGCGACGTAGGCGAGCTCGCGGCCGCCTCCGGCGGCGAGGACGTGGGCCCGGTCGTAGGTGGCGCCCTGCGACCGGTGAACCGTCAATGCATACCCGAAGTCGAGGCGGTCAGCGGCGAGGGCCTCGCCGGACAGGCGCACCGAACGGCCATCCGTCGTGCGGACGGTCAAGGAACCTTCGGTCGCGGCGAGCACTTTGAGTTGCTCGCTGGTCACGATCCCGGCGTGCGGGTTCGGTGCGAGCGCTACGAGCCGGTCGCCGGGTGCGTACCAACGGCCCGGATGGGCCTCGACGTCGTCGCCGTCGAGGTGGCCGAGCCGGTCCCACCGGTCCCGGGCGAGCCGGTTCAGATCGGCGACGTCCTGACGACGCCACGCCAACAACGCCGTGTCATGACCCGCGTCGACTTCTCTGGCCCACGCGTCTGCCATCGCAGCAAGCGTGTCGACCCGAGTCGCCTGCACTTGGATGCGATCGTGGTCGGCGTACCAGGCGATCGCGTCGGCGGGGTCGCCGTTGCGGACCATGGCCAGGGCCTGGCGTTCGCCGGGGTCGTGTTGGCGGACGTTCTCGGAGAGGGTGACCACGAGGTCGGGGTGACGTTCGAGGAGTGCGGCGAGCGCACCGCCGGGTCCGACCGCCGAGAGCTGCCGAGGGTCGCCGACCAGCACGAGCGACGCGCCGGCGCGTTCGACGGCCAGGACGAGGCGGGCGAGGTTGGCGTCGTCGGCCATCCCGGCTTCGTCGACGACCACGACGGTCCTGTCGTCGAGGGTGCTCTGGCCGTGGTCGAGCCGCCACAACATCGACGCGAAGGTCCGCGCCTCGACGCCGGCCTCGGCGGCCAGGGTGCGGGTGGCCTGGCCGCTCGTCGAAATGCCGAGCACCCGATAGCCGGCCTGGTCGAGGATGGTGCTGGCGGTGTCGAGCGCGGTGGTCTTGCCCGAGCCCGCGACACCCACGACGACCGACACGCCGGCCCGACCAGTGCAGAGCTGCTCGACGACCTGCCGCTGCCCCGCCGTCAGCGCGTGGCCTCGCGCGTGCTCGGCCGCATTCACCGCGGAGGTGACCTTCTCCCGGGGGACGGCGGGGCCGCACCGGGTGGCGAGGCGCTCGACGGTCTCGGCGATCGTCGCCTCCGCCATCAGGACTTCGACCGTCGTGTACGACTGCTCGCGGGAACCGGCCACGCCGATCAACGGGATCACGCGATCGCTGCCGACGATGCGGGCGAGGACCCGGTCCAGCTCCGCCGGGTCCCGGCCGTACAGCCGCGGCGCGACCTCCGCGACCAGGTTCGTCCGGGTGAACACCTTCCGGTTCGCGAGCAGCCGACCGTCGACGTCGAGCACCTCCCGGACCAGCGCTTCGACGTCCCGTTCCGACAACCGGGCCGGGCCGGGACCTCCCGTTGGACCTCCCGTTCCCGCCGCAGGTCCCGCGCGACCTCCTGTTGGACGTCCCGGCCGACGTCCCGCTTGCTCCAGGTGGGCAGCGAGCCGGTCGATTGGCCATCCCACCGCGGCGAGCTCGGCCCGCCAACGCGGCAGGAGCTCCTCGGCGCCGGTGTGACGCTTCACGCTGCGGGTGGCGCGGGCCGCGAGCCCGCGAGCCCGATAACTGCTGTGGCCGGTCTGCTCGAGGTGGTCGAGGATCTCGTCGGAGCGCTTCGAGAACACTTCACACACCGACTGGGGGATCCCGGCGACCCGCCAGTGGCGCAGGTTCCCCGACGGGCCGTCGTCCGGCTCGATGCGGAAGCCGAGCTGCACGGCTCGCGCCGCGGAGTGCAGCCGGCCGACCATCGTGGCGGCTTCGACCGTGTCACGCAGTGCTGCGCTGTCCAGCCCCTTGAACCCGCCGCGCGCATCGAGCATCTCGATCACGTTCGCGACCAGGACGTGATCGTGCGGCGACGGATCGCCCGCCCGCGAGGTCGCATGTCGGGTGACCGCGTAGACGAGGCCGCCGGTCGCGGTGCGTTCCTGCACCCGACCCCGCCGGCCGCCCCGTTCGGCGAACCATCCGTCCAGCCAATCCATCGTCGCCCGCGTCTCGACATCCAGGATCGAATGCATCTCATCGGCCCGATCCATCACCCCGCGGACCGCGACGCTCTTGTGCCCTGACACCACGAGCTCGAACCCCGGCCGGCGCGCCCCCACCAGGTGCGCGCCCGTGTCGGGATGGCGGAACCCGCCGGGACCGAACGCCAAGTCGTACCCCGCCGAGGTGACCTCGCCCGAGATGCCGAGACGTGCGGCGCCTGCGCCGGCCCAGCGCAACGGCGTCTCACCGCGGGACCCGTAGTAGGCGAGCACCGCCCCGGGGTGGTCGTCGCTGCGGTCGAGGACAGTCGACCGGTGGTACTCGACCTCGTCGGCGCCCATCGGGCGGAACCACGCCACCGCGCTACCCGCGCATCCCGCGCGACGACTCGCCGAGCGTGCAGCCGCAGGTTGCAATCGTGTTCACCATCGTCAGCGCTTGTCGCGCCGATGTGGGTAACCGACAAGCGATTCCAGATGACCGGACACGCCCGGCGCTTCGCGGACGAAACTTCCTCGACGAGCGGCGCGAAGTCCCGCGGTCGTTTTCGGCTTACGAGGTCACCACGTCGAGTGACCCGAGGAGACCCGTGATGTCCACTTCGTCGAAGCCCGCCACCCCGCCGCTACCCGAGCGGCTGCTCACGATCGCTGAGGTCGCCGACGCGCTGGGTGTCGAGGTCCGCCACGTCCGCCGCCTCGTCCACGAACGGCGCATCCCCTACATCAAGTGGGGCCACCTCCTGCGCTTCGACCCGATCGAGATCGCGGCGTGGGTCGACCGTGCCCGGCACCCGGCCAGCCGCTGATGCACGCCACCGCGACGCCGCCG
>Ga0172372_10004628_pt1 | contig 19478 bp, 17 predicted proteins | sample LakKiv5m_2_FD_114544 | JGI IMG/M metagenome (GOLD analysis project Ga0172372, IMG submission 114544) | Freshwater microbial communities from Kabuno Bay, South-Kivu, Congo - kab_092012_9.5m | ecosystem: Environmental > Aquatic > Freshwater > Lake | place: Democratic Republic of the Congo...
GACCGTGAAACGCCTTAGCGCCGATGATAGTGTGCATTCGCATGTGAAAGTAGGACATCGTCAGGCTCTCCAATTCCAAAAAACCCCGCTCTCAATACCTGAGGCGGGGTTTTTTTATTTCAGGTCCATCCTGGACATCTATTGCGATTAAATATTGATGTTTAAGTTACAAAATTAAGTTACAAAAAAACCAGCTCATCTTTGGGGCTGGTTTTTGTTCCGATCACGCGGCAGCGCGAGTAAAACATTGTCTGATAAAACAGAGCCTATTTAAGGACACTGCAGTTGGTGCTGACCGATACCAATACTTTCCCAAGGGCGGGGAGGGAGCGTGGATCAAGTGATTTGCCCGTATTTAGAAATGCCACCGAAATATCTCTTGATGGGTCTGCCCAAGTAACAATGTTGATTAGACCGAGGTGCCCAAATGCTTTTCGAGCTTTTATGCCAAACAAAGAGAAAACATTTTCCCCAAGCATAAATCCGGTTGAAAACCGAATTGGGATCATGAGTGTTTGGTCGATGGTTAAAGGGCCAGCTGGCCGGGTGGCCAGTTTCACTGTGCTTGCTTCGAACATTTGATTGCCGTTGTAAACACCACCATCCAGCATCATCTGATAAAAGCGACTTACCTCGTCTGCTGTTCCGTAAATATTCCCTGCGGGAATGCTGGCGTCCATAAAACCGGAGCTGTTGGAAATGGTAGCTATTTTCTCAAATTCAATGTTTAGAGCTCGTTTAGCCAGCACGTTGATGGGAAACACCGGTGTTGCACCTGTGCTGTAGTTGAACGCGGCCAGTTCTTGATGTTTTTTCTGAAGACCATAGGTGAGGTATTTCGCACCCAGCGGTTTTGCAATGAATTCTTGCAAAGCGGATTCCACGGATTTACCAGTGATTCTCTTTACCAATTCACCCAGAATGTAACCTCCAACAATAGCGTGATAAGCCTGTTGGCTGCCGTCGCCTCGGTTCGTGTACCCGGAGTTAATCAAGTCAATAACACTGTCCCATTTGAAAAGCAATGAAGGGTGTGGGTTGCTTATCGGTATTTGGGGGACGCCTGCACGATGTGACAGAACTTGTGCAATGGTGATATTTTCTTTCCCATTGCACGCAAATTCGGGAATGTACTTTCCGATCGTGTCATTGAGTTCAATTTTCCCCTGCTCGCATAGTTTGTGAACCAGCATCGCGGTAATGGCTTTGGACGCTGAGAACAGACAAATTGGTGTGTCTGGTGTCATTAACACCTGCTCGACATCCTGGTCTGGATGATTTGGGGGTGGGTTGCCCCTAGCATGTCCAATTGAGCGCTTGAGTACAATTTCGCCTTGACGGCGCACAACCATGGTCATTCCAGGTTGTAAACCAGTTCTGTAAAAGCTTTCGACACTGTTCCAGATGGCCTCGATATTGTCGCGAGTCATGCTGACGTCATAGGGGCTGGTTTCTGCTTTGGAGTCGATTTGGGTAACTGATCCAACGTTTCGTGGAATCGACACGGTATTTGTTTTTTTAAACATAAATTTGGCTTGTCTCGTCGTTGTAAGTATTTGTGTAACTTACAAGTATCATTCCAAGCCAAAGTCCAGGTCAATTGAGTTTTTAGGGCGAACTCTCTAGCCTTGTTCAGGATTTGAAGCGCTCAGATTGTTTTTTTGATGCAGTTCTCGCATGAATTGATCAATTGGTTTGGTGGTGCTGCCTTTGAAAAACAGAAGTGGAGACAGGGTGCCAATCAGGGTAATGTGGTTTGTCCCTTCAATACTTTCCACTTTGGATTGATTGCCTGCTGACTGTAACGCTTGGTGTAGTGCATTCGTGTTTCGCTCGATACTGACCAAGGTGTCACTTTGGGGCGCCAAGAGCAGTGCGGGGACATTGCGACTCCCCGCGTAGTCAATCGGTTGCGATTTAGGGGGGTAGTCGGGGTGATTGAACACAGGCTGCACATCCGTGTCTTTGATGGGATAAATATTGTAGGCGCCAGCCAACCCAATTAATCCTTGGACACTGGTTTGGTGTTCAAGGCCGGCAGCGTTGAGCCAGCGAGGATCAAGTGCCAGCATGGCAGCGTTGTAGGCCCCGGCACTGTGACCCATCAAAACATATTGTTGCGATGGATTCAGATTCTTGTACTCGGGCTTCTGAAGTTCTTTTTTCAGGTGAGCAATACTTTGTGCGCCATCTTCCAAAAAATCAGGATATTGCACTTCAGGGTACAAGCGGTAGTTGGGTACGGCGGTGATGTAGCCCATGGATGCGAGGCGCCGGCCAACAAACTCGTACTCAGATTTGTCGCCCCGATTCCAACTGCCCCCATAGAAGAAGACGACAACTGGTGTGTGGTTGAACTCTTTATTGGCATTGTTGGGCAGATACAGATCGTATTTCAGCTTCGGATGCGCACCAAACGCAATGTTTTCTTTCACTTCTGCGGTGTAAATTTTTGACACTGAGTTAACCACTTGAAGCGCTGAACAGCCGCCCAAGAGGATTAGCGGGATGACTTTAAGTGTACGTAGTAGATTCAGTGTCGATTTCATGGGGTGCTACAGTAGTATGTACAGACAGTGCTGATTGTGGGTGATACTTTATATTAAACAGAATTTGAACGCAGGATAATGACGATGGTAACAATTGACAAGAACAAGCCGGTGTGTGTTACAGGGGCTTCAGGGTATATCGCCAGTTGGATTGTGAGGGATTTGCTCGACAAAGGGTTTGTGGTGCACGCGACTGTGCGTGATTCGAACAAAGCCAGTTCGGTTGCGCATCTTTGGAAACTGGCGGAAGGCTCCAAAGGCACGTTGAAATTGTTTGATGCCGATTTGATTCAGCCAGGAAGTTTCAAGGCTGCTATTGAGGGATGCGAGTTGGTGATCCATACGGCCTCTCCTTTTGTGATCAAGGGGTTTACTGATCCCAATGAAGCACTGATTCGTCCAGCTGTAGAGGGCACTGAGAATGTCTTGAAATCTTGCAATGAGGTGGAAACGGTTCGAAGGGTGGTGTTGACCAGTTCGGTTGCTTCTATTTATGGGGATGCAGTCGAAATTTTGAAAGCACCATGTGGAATTTTCACGGAGCAACTTTGGAACAACACCAGCAGTGAAGGTCACCAACCTTATTCTTACTCAAAAGTGATGGCCGAGCGCAAGGCTTGGGATGTGTGCAAAAGCCAGTCTCGCTGGGACTTGGTAACAATCAATCCAAGTTTGGTGATGGGGCCTTCATTGACCACCCAAACCCAATCAACGAGTATTGATGTAATGCGCGACTTGGGCAGTGGACGGCAGCGTACAGGTGTACCAATGCTGGAGTTCGGTGTTGTTGACGTTCGCGAGGTGGCGACAGCGCATGTACTGGCTGGTTTTGATTCCAATGCGGAGGGGCGCTACATTCTGAGTGCGCACACTGCCAGTTTGTTGCAAATGGCAACGATTTTGCGTACGCGTTTCCCGAGGTATCCCCTGCCCACCAAGCAGTTGCCCAAGTTTTTGGTGAAACTTGTTGCGCCGATTGCTGCGGGAGTGAGTCGTGAATTTATTCAGAAGAATGTGGGCTATCACTTGCGTTTCGACAACAGCCGGTCGGTTAATTTGTTGGGTGTGAAATACCGGCCATTGATCGAAACGTTGTGCGATCACTTTGCTCAAATGATCGATGATGGTTTACTCAAGCGGCGTTAATTGTTGTTGAGATGAGGCCCTGCTCCCACAGATGCAGGGCTTTTTTGCGTTCGCTTTGCCAACGGTACTGCCCCAGTTCTCCGGTGGCTTGTATGACCCGATGACAGGGGATTAAAAAAGCGACCGGGTTCTTGGCGATCGCACTTCCTACAGCACGGCTTGCAGATGGTTTGCCGATTGATGCGGCAATTTGCTGATAGCTTGCAAGTTGTCCGATGGGCAGGTGGATCAAGGCCTGCCAGACCAGGAGTTGAAATGGTGTACCGCGCAGGTGCAAATACAGATCACCCGTTTGATGGCCCGTAGGGTGAAAAAGTTGTTCAACAAGTGCTTCTGTTTTTGAGCTGGACTCGACAAAAGTTGCCTTGGGATATAGCCCGCGAATTTCTCCCTTCCACTGGTGATAAGTCAATTCAGCAGTTTCAAACTCAAGGCTGTTGATGCCTTTGGCCGTGAGGCAAACGAATACTTGACCGAACGGACTGGGCGCATGCCCAATAGTGAATACTTGGTTAAGGCCCTCATTTTTAATCTCGCCAGGCGTAAGCGCTTCGAACTTCAACATGAGGTGGTGAAGTTTGCTACTGCTGGAGAGACCGAGTGCCAAGCTTGAGTGGAGCATACTTTTTCCCGAGGAAATAAGTTTGCGAGCATGGTCTTTTTGCAGACAGTGAAAGAACTGTTTGGGACTGATTCCGGCCCACTCGGTGAATGTGCGTTGCAAGTGATACGGCGACGTATTCAAGTGCTTGGCCAGTATGGCCAATTTGGGTTCAATCCCGGTGTGTTCTGTTGCAAAGTTGCTTGCATGTTGTTCCAGAACTTGAATTGCTTTCGCAATGAGTTTGTATTGCTTGTGGGTTTCAAATTGTGTCACGGCAATGTTCTGAATGGTTATTCACTTTGTCAGTGTGGTTCCTACTGCTTGTTGGGGCAATCTGTTTCTTGCGCAAATTTAAACTTGGGCGCACAGTGGGAATCGAAATTTACTCACAAGTTACATGGATTTTTGCAAGTGCTTTTCTATTTCTTGTGGGTATTGTTCGATTTGTGAATCTAAATGGAGTGTGTCTTAGTATGAGGGGTAACTATTACACACTTTAGATTAGTTATCGCACTATCTATTCAAGAGGCCAGCAAGGCCCTGAGGAGACATACATGGCCGGTTTTCTGCCCAAGAATTCCACATTGAAATTCGCTGTTCTATCTGCGCTGATGTCCATGCACGGTTTGTCTGTTGCTGCCGGTGCCTTTGAGGGGCCTGCAGGCATTGAGGGCCGATGGGCGATGGAAGTGACGGTGGGAGCATCCATGCGAACGAAGGACGCTGACGAGTCCTTGGTATTCATCGGCAATGGTGGCAAGGCTTCGAGTGGTACGGTTGACGACGGTAATTTGAATTACAGCAAGGGTGATGTGTTCAACGCCGTGGCCAAGGCTGTAGGTGAACTCGAGCTTAAAAAAGACAACTACGGTGTTTTCATTCGTGCCAAAGCCTTCTCGGACTTTCACAACAGAAGCAATAGGGTACCGCACGGTTCATCTAACAACGGCTTCAGGCCCAATGAACCTTTGAATGACAACGGGTTTGACAAAGGTACGAAATTCGAAGACGCACAGTTTCTGGATGCATATTTCTTCGGTAATTATGAGCCCTTGGGCAAGCCTCTGACCCTGAAAATCGGTAATCAGGTGGTGACATGGGGTGAAGCTTTGTTTGTGTTGGGTGGTGTGAACCAGTATTCCAACTTTGACTCGGCTGCGCTTCGTCGCCCGGGTGCGCAGCTGAAAGAGGTGTTCCTCCCCATTCCCCAGATCTCTGCGAACATTCAGGCAACAGATGAGCTGTCTCTGGAAGGTTTTGTTCAGTTGAACCATGAAAAGGTGGTTGCGGATGGTTGCGGCACTTTCTTTTCACAGGCTGATTTGTTGAACTGTAATTTCCAGGGTGCCCCAATCAACCCAGGTATCTTGAGCACCCCGGTGGGTGACATCGATTTCACTGGCTATGATGATCAACAGAGTTTTTCAGGTGGGGGCACAATTACTGCTGGCGGTATTCCAATCGATACCACGCTGTTTTCGGGTCTGGGTCCCTTGGCGGGGCTTTTGGGCGGTATCACGGGTTTGCCAGCTGACCTGAGTAGCTTGAATTTCCGGATGGCCCAATTGGCAGATCGCAGGCCCAAAGATTCTGGGCAGATTGGTTTGTCTGGTCGCTACTATGCGGGCGAAATTGGCACTGAGTTCGGCGCTTACATTGTGAATTATCACCAGCGTATTCCCAATCTGTCCTTGAAGAAAACACCATCCGGATTTGACGGTTCCTTGTTCAACGGGCTAGAGCTAGCAGGTCAGAGTGTGGTGAATCCACTGTCGTATTTCTTTGATTACGGATCAGAGAATATTCAGGTTGCGGGCCTGTCTGCCGCAACCGAGTTGTTTGGTTACTCTGTATTTGGTGAGGTTAGTTATACCAAGGATTTCCCTGCCGCGTACAACACCGCAGATTTGTTGAAAGGTGGTGCAACTGGGGATGGTCCTTTGGCGCGCTATGGCGACAATGCGCAGTTCCCGGTTGGTTCGATTTTGCCCGGCTCCAAACCGTTGGATAAAATTCAGGCGCAGATGTCAACGATTGCCTTGTTTCCTCGTCGATTGGGAGCAAGCCAGGTTGCTGTAATTGGCGAGATTGGCGCTCAAATGTGGCGCGGAATTGGTGATCCCTTCACCAGCGAGCGCTTTGGCCGTTCGCCTGCTTTTGGCGCTGGGGCCCATGCGACGTATAACGGTGGCGATTGTAATGCAGGCGTCAATCCGAATTCCCAGAACTGTGTGGTCGACGGCTATGCAACTGAAACTGCGTTTGGCTATCGGATTTTGTCCGTTGCGCAATATCCTGACGCCATTTTCGGGGTTACTTTGGCGCCTCGAATTTTCTTCTCGCATGACTTCAAAGGTTATTCCGCCGATGGCGTTTTTCTGGAGGACCGCATGAATTTGGGTGTTGGCGTTCGGGCCGAGATCCAGTCTGCGCGATATTTTGCTGAAATGAATTACAGCATGTTCAATGACAAGGCTTATTTCGATCCATTCAAAGACCGCGACTTTCTGTCTTTGGTAGTGGGCGCCAACCTGTAAAAGGTGGAATCAGAGGGTGAGCCATTCAAGAGTTGTTTTTAGGAGAGTATTGAAATGAAATTGATGAAGATCACGCAGTTGGCCGTGTCCATGGCATTGTTGGGCTCTGCCTCAGCGGTGCACGCACAGTCGGCTGATTTTTCAAAGTTGGGCACTACTCTGACACCGATTGGTGCAGAGAAAGCGGGTAATGCTGCGGGTACGATTCCAGCGTGGAACGGTGGCTTGAGCAAGCCACCCGCAGGATTTGATCCCGCCAAAGGTTATGTTGACCCATTTGCGGCTGATAAGCCCACCTTGACCATTACTGCCGCCAATATGGAGCAGCACAAAGACAAGTTGGCACCAGGGCAAATGGAGATGATGAAGCGTTATCCCAGCTACAAGATTAACGTTTACCCGACTCAGCGAACAGCTGCTTACCGAGCGGACGTTTACAAGTTTGCCAAGGAAGAAGCTGCGGGCATCAAACTGGCAGAGGGTGGTAACGGTATTCTGAATTTGAAGAAGTCCAATGTGCCTTTCCCGATTCCGACCGATGGTATTCAAGTGATCTGGAATCATTTGATGCGTGATTTGGGTGGCTCGATCACTCGTTATTCTGCAGACTTCCCAGTTCAAACCAATGGAAGTTTCACTGTGGGCAAGCGTACGGAAACAATTTCCTATGCGTCTTTCATGGCAGATCCCGAACCTAACCGAATCTTCTATTACCTGAATCAAACCACAGCACCTGCGAACGCAGCTGGTGAGGTGGCCTTGGTACACGAGCCTTTGAATCAGGTGCAGGAGCCTCGCTTGGCCTGGCAGTACAACCCTGGGCAGCGTCGAGTGATTCGCGCACCTGAACTGGCGTATGACTCACCAGGTATTGGTGCTGATGGCTTGCGGACCAACGATGACTTCAACGGTTTCAATGGCTCACCAGATCGCTACAACTGGAAGCTGGTAGGCAAGAAAGAAATGTATGTGGCCTACAACAACTTCAAGTTGACCAGCAAGGCTTTGAAGTACAGCGACATCATCAAGCCGAATCATGTGAACCCCGACCATTTGCGTTACGAGTTGCACCGCGTTTGGGTGGTAGAGGCCACATTGAAGCCCGGCGCTCGTCATATTTACTCCAAGCGTGTGTTCTTTATTGATGAAGATTCATGGGCTGTTTTGCACGCAGACCAGTACGACGCACGTGGTGGCTTGTGGCGTGTGCGCGAGGTATATGGCGTTCAGTTGTATGACGCACCTGCGTTTGGCCCCGCTGGCGAGGTGATTTACGATTTGCAGGCACGCCGATATCTGGTCAATGCATTGACTAACGAAGAGAAGCCCGTGGAATTTGGCAAGAAGTACACCACCGCTGACTTTTCGACTGCAGCATTGCGTCGCATGGGTAGGTAATGATGTTTCAGTGTGTTTGGAGCAAGTGTGCTCCAGGCACCTGAGGTTTAAATTTTTTGCAACCCAGAGATATCACTTCTCTGGGTTTTTTAAATTGGAGATGGCATGAGAAAGCCACTGCTGCGCGCAACTTTAGTAGCTTTGAGTTTGTGTGCAAGTCAATTCAGTTACGCATTTAAAGATCCCTTGGATTTACCGGCAATTCAGGCACCAAAGGCCGCGAAGGCTTTGTCGCTCAATGTGACTTCCCAAGGCAGTAATGTGCTGATGGTGGGTGAGCGGGGCATTATATTGAAGCGGGACTTTGCCGCTGGCGATGTTGCGCAGGGTGTGAAGGACAACGAAGGCAAACTGTGGATTCAAGCCAAGGTGCCTGTGTCAGTCAATTTGACGGGTGTTCAGTTTGTGAATGACAGTTTGGCCTTTGTGGTTGGTCACGATGGCGTGGTGCTGAAGTCGACTGATGCTGGTGCAAGTTGGACCAAAGTGTTTGATGGCAACAAAGCCAATGAGCAAGTGGTTGCTGCCGCGAAGAAGAAAATGGATGACATGCAGAGTCGATTTGATGCGGCAAGTCCCGCTGAACAGGACAAGATGAGTGAAGCCTTGGAAGCAGCAACTTTTGCATTTGAAGATGCTGAAGCGGGCGCCCGGTTTGGCCCGGCCCGCCCCATGCTGGATGTGTGGTTTAAGGATGAAAATACCGGGTGGGTGGTTGGCAGCTACGGACAGATTTTTGAAACCAAAGACAGCGGCGCGACCTGGACCCTGATTGCGAATCGCTTGGACAATCCCGATTTTCGCCATTACAACGGTTTATATGGCGATGAAACAGGGCTGATGTTGATTTCAGGAGAAGCCGGCCGAGTGTACATTTCCAATGATTTTGGCGCGACTTGGACACGCTCGGACACAGGTTACAACGGCCATTTTTACGGTACCGCGGTACTGCGCAATGACGAAGGGCAGCCCATTGTTTTTGCATATGGTTTTGGTGGAAATGTTTACCGCTTGGGTGCGGGTGCGAGTGCTTGGTGGCAGCTACAAAGCCCCAGCAAGGAAAGTTTTGTTCAGGGATTGACCCTTGGAAAAACTGTTTTGTTTGTCGACCAGAAGGGTCGCTTGGTGCGTACCGATGAGTCGGGCACTACGTTGAAAATGGTGAGCGCTACAGAGGGTAAGCCTGTCACTGGCATGGCCCTTGTAAACAACACCTTGGTATTGAGTGGCCAGAACGGCCCTAGAACCCTTGCGCTGCCACGCTAACTGGAAGAACTGTCATGAGCAATCAAGAAGAATTGGGTAAGGTCGAACGGTTTTTTGAGTCGATTTTGTTTGGGCATCGCAAACTGGTGATCGCCGTGTTTGCTGTGTTGTCGGTGTTTTTTGCTTACCATGCGGTGCAGTTAAAGCCTGACGCATCATTTCAGAAAATGGTGCCTGTAACGCATCCATTTATTGCAAATTACTTGAATTACGAGAACGAGCTACGCCCGCTGGGTAACGTGCTCCGTATTGCTGTTCACAACAAGAACGGTACTATTTACGAGGCGGAGTTTCTTGAGAAACTTCGCTTGATCACTGATGAGGTTTTTTACATTCCTGGCGTTGATCGTGGCAATTTGAGTTCGATCTGGACGCCCAACGTAATGTGGCGGCAAGTGACCGAAGAAGGGCTGAGGATGGGGCCCGTCATTGGTCAGGGTTTTTCGGGTTCTCCTGAACAAATTGAGGCTGTCAAAGCCAACGTGGAACGTTCTGGACGTATCGGTTCTCTGGTTTCGAATGATCAGCGTTCTGCAATTATTTTGGCGCCGCTGCTGGAGGTTGATCCCGACACTGGTGAGAAGTTGAGCTATGGCAAGTTGTCAGCGCAGATTGAAGAGGTGGTGCGGGACAAATACCAAAGCGACGATATTTCGATTCACATCACTGGTTTTGCGAAAGTAGTGGGTGACTTGATCGACGGCTCCAAAGACATTGCCGGCTTTTTCGCGATCACGTTCGTACTTACCGTGATCTTGTTGCTTTGGTATTCCCGTTGCTGGAAGAGTACCGCAGCCACTATTTTTTGTTGCTCGCTTGCCGTGATTTGGCATTTGGGCTCAGTGAGCTTGTTGGGGTTTGGACTTGATCCTTACTCCATACTTGTTCCGTTTTTGACATTTGCGATTGGTGTGAGCCATGCGATTCAGAACGTGCGAACCATGGCATCTGAACGTTTTCATGGAGCGGACAAAGTAGACGCTGCGAAAGCAACTTTCCACCTTTTGTTCATTCCTGGTTCAGTGGCTTTGCTGGCCGATGCTGTGGGTTTCTCCACTTTGCTGGTGATTGAGATCGGAGTTATCCGTGAATTGGCGATCAGCGCCTCAATTGGTGTGGCAGTGATTATTTTCACCAAGATGTTCTTGTTGCCAGTGCTGATGAGTTATACGGATGTGACCGAGCGTGGTTTGAAGCAGGTTGCCAAGCAGGAAGCCAGTAAGCACACAGTGTCACACCTTCTGTCTCGCTTGACTGAAAAGAAGGTAGCTTATGGCGTCAGTGCGGCAGCAGCGCTGATTTTGGTGGCGGGTTTGTTTGCCTCGGCCGACATCAAGATTGGTGACTTGGACCCTGGTGCACCAGAACTTCGTCCTGACTCACGATACAACCAGGATGTGAAGTTTCTGGTCGAGAACTACTCCACCAGCTCGGATGTGTTTGTGGTGATGGTGGAGACACCTGCGGGTGAATGTGGCGCATACCCTGTGGCCTCAGTGGTAGATCGTTTCCAGTGGGAAATGGAAAACCTGGAAGGAGTAGAAGGCACGGTTTCTCTGTTCACTGTGATGAAAAACATCATTGCCGGTTTCAATGGTGGTAATCCGAAGTGGTTGGCCATTTCCCGTGATCGCTTCATTTCAAATGGTGCGCACAAGAATATTCCCACCACTTTGTATAACTCCGAATGTTCGATGACACCCGTGATTCTGTTTTTGTCTGATCACAAAGCCGAGACGCTTGAGCGTGTGGTGGCCAAGGTACAGGCTTTCGCTGCAGAGAATGATTCCGCAGATGCCAAGTTCATTCTTGCGGCCGGCAACAGCGGCATTGAAGCGGCAACCAACATTGTTGTGGAGCAGGCTCAGAAAACGATGTTGCTGTTGGTGTATGGCATCGTGGGGGCTCTGGTTTGGTGGGAGTTCAAGAGTTTCCGCGTGATGCTCGCCATCATGATTCCCCTGTTTATTACAGAGGTGTTGTGTAAGGTGATCATGGTGCAGCTGAATCTGGGCATCAAGGTTGCTACGCTGCCTGTAATTGCCTTGGGTGTAGGTATCGGGGTTGACTATGGTATTTATATTTACAACCGACTTGAAAGTTTCCTGGCCAAAGGATTGAATTTTAAGGATGCCTATTTTGAAACCCTGCGTTCAACCGGAGTGGCTGTTGCCTTGACCGCGGTTACTCTAGCGCTGGGTGTGTTCACTTGGGCATTCTCTGCGATCAAGTTCCAGGCGGACATGGGCCTGCTTTTGGCATTCATGTTCTTGTGGAATATGGTGGGTGCCGTGGTGCTTATTCCCGCGCTGGTGCGTTTGTTCGCCTTTGGTGCGGTGAAAAAGAGGTTTGGCCCTTCAGTGGAAGCGCCAGGCCGATAATTGGTGTTGTCACGAACTCAAGGGCAGCCTGGGCTGCCCTTTTTTTATGGCCACCGGTTTGTGGTAACCTCCACAAATCGCCTTCATTTGCCAATTTCTGCCATGCAGTTTCCAGCCCTTCCCACAATTCCTCATCCATTGCAGTTCAAGTCAGTCACATTCACTGCATTGCAGCCTGGTCCAAAATTGATCGTGCTGGGGGCAGTGCATGGTAACGAGGTATCGGGCAGCAAGGCTATCCTGAAAATGATTCAGGAGTTTGAGCTTGGTGAACGCTTGCTGATCAAAGGGCAGCTGACTTTTGTGCCGATTACCAATCCTTTGGCTTACAACCGCAAACAGCGCAATGGCGATAGAAACCTGAACCGCAATTTGACGCCGACCAACAGCCCGGTTGATTTTGAAGACCATGTGGCGAATTGGCTTTGCCCCTTGCTGGCTGCGCATGACGTGTTGCTGGACATACACAGTTTTCAGAAAGGGGAAGTGCCTTTCGCTTTATTTGGACCAAAGAACAACAACAGCACACTTGAGTCTTTCAAGCATGAGAGCGCTGAGCGTAGTTTGGCCTTGCGACTGGGAGTGAGTCGATTTGTAGACGGCTGGCTCGACACCTATGCCAAAGGTGTTTCGAACCGTGTTGCTTACTTGAAGGCGACGGGTCAATCGGGTGAGGGTTTAAATACAGATCCGCGTTATGGCATGGGGACCACGGAGTGCATGCGCTCCAGCGGTGGATATGCAGTCACACTGGAGTGTGGTCAGCATGATGATCCTTTGGGTCCGGATGTGGCTTACCGTGCCATCTCCAACACCTTGCTTCATCTGGAATTGATTGAAGGGCCCTCGGTGCCACCGGTGAGTGAGTATCAACACCTTAGTTTGGTCGAGGTAAACGACAAGCAGCATTTTGACGATCAGTTTGTACGTGCTTGGTCCAGTTTTGATCCCATACGCAAAGGCGAGTTAATCGGCATCCGACAGAGCGGGGAAGAGGTGAGGGCCAGTCGGGATGGATTTATTGTTTTTCCGAACACTTTGTCGCAGGCCGGTCAGGAGTGGTTTTACGTGGCTGTGGCCAATCAATAACCCCAAATGGGGGGGAACTAAGTAATTTTTCCTAATAAAACGCATCAAATGCCTACAAACAAGTGATTGAAATATATCACTTTCCGGATTGAGTCTTTGCTTTGCTTTTGTTTAAATTGAGCCTTGGTACTAGGGCATTGAGCAACAATGAGCGGCATTCAAAATCAAATTTCGGATCAAACAATCCAAGCCGTCGCGCTTTTGGGCGGAGCCACTGCCCAGTCCTACAGCGCGGTCAGCTTGAATGTTTCGCCAGTAGCGCCTGATTTGCAACATTCAGATGCCAGCCTGCCCACTCCCGATCCGACTGATAAAAGCGCTGGAAGTGACACCGAGTCTACTTTGCAGTCTCTGGAGAAGTTGTTTATTGACACTTTCTCCCCTGTGGTGACTTCACGACCTGTGTCTTCGAATACACCTGAAGAATTAATTGAGTTGCCCAACGGTTTCGTCCAACCAGATATTCAGAACCCCGAATTGATGTCTCGCTTCGAAGGTTCGTCGCTGGAAGATGAGGGTACGTTTGGAATTCAACAAACAGGATTTTCTGGGACTACCCTGATTACAGACGAACTACCCGAGGCTCTTGGGACGGTGGGCACTGGATTTTCACTGCTTGATTTTATCGAGCAGGCCATAGCGCAGGCCGAGGCCTCTCAACAAGAGTTCGGCGAGACTTTTGATGGCGGCCGGCAGGGTGAGTTTCGCGAATTGTTGGTGGATACCGGCATGGCGGTGGGGTCCGGGATTCGCGAGTTTCTGCAAGAGAATGTTGCTGGTGTGGGGCGCGAACTGGTGTCTTCATCAATCGATGCCACGGGTGTTGAGTTGCTTGATCCAATTGCCGAGCCCTTGCTCGGTGTTGACTACTATGCCAAGTCAGCCGAAGTGTTGAACGGTTTGTTGGATGCCGTAGCACAGCCGATTGGTTCAATTGCCTTGCCTCAGGTAGGTCCTTTACTTGCCGATCCCCGCGAGGAGCTGTCTGCTTATCTAGGCTAAATTTGTAGTCTTTTTAAAGGCGTAAAAGACCGGTTTTATCCCCCTTCCTAAGGATTTGATTCGTTTGTACTTGGTTCAGAATGAAGATTGAACCACGTCAACGGTCAATCCACCCATGAATTACAACAACGAACGAACCCCTGGCGAATCATCCACCGAGATGATTGAAATTCTGCTTTTTTCCCTGGGCGGTCAGGAAATTTTCGGCTTGAATGTATTCAAGATTCGGGAAGTCACTGAGCTGTCGCAGGTCACCCAGATTCCCGGGCAGCAAGGTGCCATGAACGGAGTAATTTCGCTGCGCGGACAAGTGTTGCCTGTTGTCTCGCTTGGAGATGCGATTGGCATGTCCACCGGCGAACCCAACTCCAAAATGATTATTTCTGAATTTGCGTCCCGTTCAGTTGCTTTCGCGGTGACCGATGTCGACAAAATCATTCGGGTGCCTTGGTCTGATGTAAAGCCTCCGCAAAAGTACGATTCTGAAGAAGGATCTGTTTTCGGCGTGGTGATGCTCGAAGATGGCAGCCTGGTGTCTTTGGTGGACATTGAAAGCGTGTGTCACCGCGTGTTGCCTGAAAAAGATGCGACACCTGTGACCACTGGTTTTGAATTGAACAAGGCTGGGCCTGTGTTTTTTGTGGATGATTCGATTGTGGCGCGACGAAAAATCAGCGAAGTGCTGGACACCATGGGTTTGAAACACAGCCATGCGGTCAACGGTGTTGAGGCCGAGCAAAAGTTGTTGGCCATTGCTTCCAGTGCCAATCAGAATTCAGAAGAATTGGAAGAGCGGGTTTCTTTGGTGTTGGTCGACGAGGAAATGCCCATCATGGATGGCTGCACCTTGACCAGAAAGCTCAAGGGTGATCCGAGATTCAAGAACATTCCGATCATCATGTACTCGTCTTTAACTTCTGAGGAAAATGCCCGACGAGGTATTGAGGCTGGCGTGAACATTTACGTGAAAAAGTTTGATTCGACTTCACTTTCCAACGCCATCGGTCAGCTTTTGGCACACGCTTGATTCCAAGTCTCGTGGAAGCGCTACACTTCGATCATTCGAAGCGAGTGCTTTTCTGGATTCCAAGAGTCATGTTTGATTTAATCGCGAGTGATCTTCGGTCAAAGGGTTATAGCATTCAAAAGAACGCACTGCCGCGTGGCTTGATCTCTGAACTGTTGGACACTTTTACTGCCATACCCTCTGAAGCATTGAAACAGGCTGGTATTGGGCGCGCGCACGGCCAGCAATCGAATGCAGAGATTCGCCGTGACGAAATTGCATGGATCGAAAGCACACATGGCGGCGCTGCGGGTCGCTGGCTTGAATTTAGTGCACAGCTACAGCAATACCTGAATCGCACTTTGATGTTGGGCCTGTTTTCCTTTGAATCTCATTTCGCACATTACGCACCGGGTGCTTTTTACAGAACCCATGTGGACGCGTTCAAGGGACAGGCTAATCGGATCTTGTCGGTGGTGTTGTACCTGAACCCGGAATGGGGCCCAGAAGATGGCGGGGAAATGATCTTGTATTCAGACCTCGGTACGCAGGATGTTCTGGAAACTGTTCAGCCACAGGGTGGAACCCTCGCTGTGTTTTTAAGTGAAGACTTCCCACATGAAGTACTGCCCGCCAAGCGCCACCGATATAGCATTGCCGGTTGGTATCGTGTAAATACATCGAGCACGATGCGTATTGACCCACCTGCCTAGGATGTAGGATGGCGCGGCGGCAGTCTTGTTTACCAGCGCAATAATTTGGGTCCAAGCGCTGCGCCCAATACACCGCATAACGCAATACCCAGTGTGTACCAAACAGCAATGAAAGGTGCGGCTGGTTCGGTGCAGGCCAAAGCATAGGCCAAAGCCGCCACCGAGCCGGAGAATAATCCGCAGGCTGTGCCGGCAGAAATCAGCTTGGTTGGTGCAAACCCACGCATGGCCCAAAATGAACCAGCCATCACCGGAAGTGACAGCCCCAAAATGGCCCATGGGCAAACCAGCCAGGAGTGTCCCAAGAGTGCGGCGGCGCGTTCAGATGCTGGAGTGCCCAGATAAGAAAGTACCCCCGCCATCAACATCAGCAACACCACTCCAACCACAGCCGATGTGGCCTGTTTGTCGGAGGCGCCCGGTTTCCCAAGGCGAGTGAACAGCCAACCTGCGGCAATAGTCAGTGTGCTGGCGTATCCAATTTTGATCCAGGGGCCTGGCTCAGAAAGCATCTCACCGGGTATCAAACCCAGAACACCCAATACGATCGCCGCAGCGATCAGGCCACCCACAACACCGGCGGGTACCAGGCGATTGGCTACCGATACCTTTGGAGCAGGGCCAGCCTGGTTTGAAATCATAGTGATCAGTTCATCAGTTTTCATGTTTCACTCCTGACCAAAGCTGCCAGTTGTTTCAATCCCCGGTGTACTTGTACTTTCAGAGCGGCTACAGATACACCGCTGCGTTCCGAGGCCTCAATCATCGACAGCCCTTCAATCTTGGTGAGCAGAATGGCTTGTCTTTGCAGTTCAGGCAGTTGTTCAAGCAATACTCCCAAATCACGTTTTGAGGGCAGTTCCTCCTGCGTGGCAGGGTGTTGGTCCTCAGTCATGTCGTCAAGAGAATCGTTTAAATTGTCTCGTCGACCACGTCTACGCCATAAATCCACCAGCTTATGCCGCGCAATTGCAAACACCCAACTGCTCACGGGCAATGTCTCGTCATATGTGCCACGTTGCATGTGCAAAGCCAGCAAGGTCTCTTGCACCAAGTCCTCAACCTCGTCGGGCAGGGCTTGAAGCCTGCGACTGTAAAAACGACGTAGACGCTGAGCAATTTTCGACAGCGCTTCCCTGTAGGCTGCGGAGTCTCCGCCTTGCGCGCGCATCCAAAGGGGCTTGAGCGATAGCTCAAAATCATCCTGAGGGGGCACAGTATTGGGTTCGCTAGGAAGGGTCATTCGGTTACAAAGGCATGCTTTTAATTGTTTCAAGACACTACCACACTTCAAATGCGGCCAGCAGCGTGCAGGGTGGTCATGAACGCCTACTATAATGAGGTTCGTATTAAACACTCGCCAGCATTGGGGGAACAACATGTTGCAATCGATCAAAACACGCGCCGCGGTGGCCTGGGGACCAGGTCAACCACTATCAATCGAGGAGGTCGATTTGATGCCTCCCCAAAAGGGCGAGGTTCTCGTTCGCATCGTTGCAACGGGTGTTTGCCACACAGACGCTTACACTTTGTCAGGAGACGATCCCGAGGGGATTTTCCCGGCAATTCTGGGCCATGAAGGTGCTGGAATCGTCGAAGCGGTGGGAGAGGGCGTAACAAGCCTGGCTGTGGGTGACCATGTAATTCCGCTTTACACCGCTGAGTGCCGGGTGTGCAAATTTTGTACCTCGGGTAAGACCAACCTGTGCCAGGCCATTAGGGCCACACAAGGCAAGGGCCTGATGCCCGATGGCACGACGCGGTTTTCCAAAGACGGCAAGCCGATTTATCACTACATGGGTACTTCGACTTTTGCAGAACATACCGTTGTGCCTGAAATTTCACTGGCAAAAATTGATCCCAAAGCCCCATTGGAAAAGGTGTGCCTTCTGGGTTGTGGTGTAACCACGGGCATTGGCGCCGTGCACAACACAGCAAAGGTCAAGGCTGGTGACACGGTGGCTGTGTTTGGATTGGGCGGAATTGGTTTGGCGGCAATTATTGGTGCGGTGCAGGCCAAGGCCGGTCGAATTATCGCAATTGACATCAACGCAGACAAGTTTGAGATTGCCAGGAAATTGGGCGCCACCGATTTTGTGAATCCCAAAGACCACAGCAAACCGGTCCAGGAAGTGATTGTAGAAATGACGGAGGGCGGTGTTGACTTCTCGTTCGAGTGTATAGGTAACGTGAATGTGATGCGCTCTGCACTGGAGTGTTGCCACAAAGGTTGGGGTGAATCAGTGATTATTGGCGTAGCAGGCGCAGGGCAGGAAATTTCCACCCGTCCCTTCCAGTTGGTGACCGGTCGAGTGTGGCGTGGTAGCGCATTTGGTGGTGTGAAAGGTCGCACCGAACTGCCGGGCTATGTAAACCGATTCATGAATGATGAAATTGATCTGGACACATTCATTACCCATACCATGCCTTTGGAGCGCATCAACGAGGCTTTTGATTTGATGCACGAGGGCAAATCCATTCGCACCGTAATCCATTTTTGATATGAAATTACTCAGTAGCGTTCAATGCTTTGGCGGTCTGCAAAACCAGTATGAACACGTGTCTGAAGCGCTGAACTGCACCATGCAGTTCAGTGTTTACTTGCCACCCCAAACGCAAGCGGGGCAAAAAGTGCCGGTGGCTTACTGGTTGTCCGGATTAACGTGCACCGATCAAAATTTTGCGACAAAGGCGGGTGCCCAGCGAGTGGCGGCTGAATTGGGCATTGCTGTGGTCATGCCCGACACCAGCCCGCGTGGTCACGGTGTTCCTGATGACCAAGACAAAGCCTATGATTTTGGTTTGGGTGCCGGTTTTTATGTGGATGCGACTGAAGTGCCATGGAGCTCACATTACAAAATGTACAGCTACATCGTTGATGAGTTGCCAGCCCTGATTGAAGAGGGTTTGCCGGTCAGTAAATGTAAATCCGTGTTCGGCCACTCGATGGGTGGGCATGGCGCGCTCACCATTGCATTGAACAACCCAGCCCTTTATGTCGCGGTGAGTGCTTTTTCTCCGATCGTAAGCCCCATGCAGTGCCCCTGGGGGCAGAAGGCCCTGGCGTTGTACCTGGGTAACAACCCTGAAGCCTGGCAGCGTCATGACACTGTGGCGCTGATTCGCTCAGGTGCGCAGCAGCTTCCCATGCTGATAGACCAGGGTTTGGCCGACAATTTTCTTGCTTCGCAATTAAAAACCGAATTGCTGGAGGCTGCTTTAAAGGAAACAGGCTATCAGGCCGAGGTTCGTTACCAGGCCGGGTACGATCACAGCTACTACTTTATTGCCAGCTTCATTGAAGATCATTTGCGTTTCCATGCGCGGTATCTGAAATAGGCGACTTGCGCGTTGTTGAAACCATACAAGAACAGGATGAGATTCAGATGAGCAAATCACTGAGGTTGTCAGAAAAATGGTTTCGACGTGGCCTGTGGCTTGTAGCCGTGGTTTTCGCATGGTTCCTGATTGGTTTGGGGGGCACGCTCGTTGGCGATTTGCCTCAAATTGAGCAAACCCAAACGCTTGAAGATTTCATGGATCCGATCGAACTGAAAACGGTTCGGGAACAAATCCGAAAGACGGAACTGAATGAGCGCGAGGTGAGCGATGCTTTGGAGCAGTCCAGGCTAAAACACAGTGCTGCCGAGGCTGACACCGATTCCGAACGCGAGAAGTTCATGGCTTGGGTAGCCACCCGCAAGGCCACAGCACTTCCCGATCAAGACCAGGAACTGATTGCGAGAACCCAGCGAGTTGACAACTTACAGGCCTTGGAACGGGTTGC
>Ga0172372_10004630_pt1 | contig 19478 bp, 23 predicted proteins | sample LakKiv5m_2_FD_114544 | JGI IMG/M metagenome (GOLD analysis project Ga0172372, IMG submission 114544) | Freshwater microbial communities from Kabuno Bay, South-Kivu, Congo - kab_092012_9.5m | ecosystem: Environmental > Aquatic > Freshwater > Lake | place: Democratic Republic of the Congo...
ATCACCGCCTGCGACCACATCGACGCGCTGAACGCAAATAGCAAAGCCACCGTCAATGACACCACCGCATTCAATCCCCTCCAGCGCGCCACCTGCTCGCCCAGCATCCATCGCGTGGAACTCGAAAACAACATCGCCACCAAACCCGTCGCCAGCGCCCCGCAAAACCCGCTGAAAAGATTGATTTCCCATGCCGCATTCCCGATTGGCAGAAGCTGGAAAAGCCATGCCAGCAGCGTCCAGAGCGGATATCCCGTCGGATGCGGCACACCGAAATGCTGCGCCGCCACCACAAACTCCCCCGAGTCCAACAGCGTCACATTCGGAGCCGCCGTCCAAAAATAAACAACCCCCGCGACAAAAGCCGCGACAAGGCCAACCATCCAATCCGCCCCCACCCAAATTCGCTCCGCACGCGGCATCTCATCCATCTCACTCATCCCCGAACCCTACCCAATCAGCCGCCCCAAGCCACCGCGAAAATCGTGCCACGCTTGCCGCCCCTGCCACCTCATGCTAACAACAGATCAGCGGCCCCGCGCCGCCACACTCCAATTGCGCCCGTAGCTCAGTGGATAGAGCACCGGTCTTCTAAACCGATGGTCGCTGGTTCGATCCCAGCCGGGCGCGCATCCTTAATGATCCCCTAGCAGCCTGTCGGACTTAGAAAACTCGACCTCCTAAAATCGCCTATATCGCGTTTTTATTTTCTGGGAGACATCAGGTGGCGGGCAAAAATGTCATTTTTGGGTCTAAAAAGCCTAAGTCCGACAGGCTGCTAGTGAGAGCAAAAATCCTCACGCCAACGCGCAAATAAAAAAATGGGCAGTGAGGGGATCGAACCCCCGACCAATAGTGTGTAAAACTACCGCTCTACCGCTGAGCTAACTGCCCGGAAAATTTGGAGCCGATAAAACAAAATCGACTTGTTGTTTGATATGATTTTCCACCCCCTTGCTGCAATAAATTTCAAATGATTTTTAAAGAATGGAGCCAACTGAAATTTCTGTGACGAAGCTTTTAGAAGTAAATTTGCAAAGGATCGACTGATTGGATAAAGAGGCATGAGTGTTTTCTTTGAATTCTCCCACCCGCGTTTGGGCCTTCATTTTCGCATGACTACTAAATTGCCCAAAAGCTGGGAAACCGCTCTGGCGATTATGTTGCTTGTCGCAACTTGGGTCTGCCTCTACTTGCCACATTTGCGAACGAATCCGAGCTGGTATGGTGACGAGACCCTGACTTTGATGATTGGCAAGTCCCTGTATGAGGGACAGGGTGCCGATCGCGCCATGCAGGCTAGATTTTGGCATCCGAGTTATGCCTACCAGCCGGGTTATGCTTGGGCGGTTGGGTTGACCTCAGCGGGAACAGGGGGGGATATCCTTGGTGCTCGCGCACTGAATACACTTCTAGCGCTCTCGATCGCGCTGGCCATATATCTTTTAATTATTTTTTGATGAATTTTACACTCTTTATTCCAACTCTTAATGAACGACTTAGCATGGAACAGATCATGCCAAAGGTGGATGCTTCTCTATTTTGCCAAATTCTGGTATCCGATGGAAATTCCAAAGATGGGACGGCTGATTATGCAAGATCACTTGGTTATGATGTGCATCTACAAAGAAAAAAGGGCATTCGCTTTGCTTATATCGAAGCTTGGCCAAAAATCATCGGAGATTATGTAATTACATTCAGTCCCGATGGTAACTGCCCTCCAGAAGATTTGCCAAAACTGATTCAAAAAATCAAAGAAGGTTTTGACATGGTGGTTGCGTCCCGTTACCTGCCACCAGCAAAAAGTGATGACGACGGTTTAATCACTGGATTCGGTAATTGGCTTTTTACAAGAACTATAAATATACTTCACGGGGGCAAATATACGGATGCGATGACGATTTTTCGAATCTATCGAACCAATTTGTTTAACGAGTTGGAATTAAACAAGGAGAAAGCCTACACCTTGCCTGAAAAGCTCTATTTTACAAAAATGGGCATCGAGCCCTTGCTTTCTGTGAGGGCCGCTCGGGCCAAGTGCAAAATTTCAGAGATTCCCTCGAATGAACCGAAACGCATCGCAGGTGATGCAAAGGTGCAGGTAATTCGGTGGGGCGCGGCTTACTATACCCAATTTTTTCTGGAACTCGGCTGGAAACCGCCGCAGAGCTTAGTCTCCTAAAAGTTTTCTGCGAAGGCGGATTTTCGCCATGTCTTCGACATTCCTCCGCTCCTGTGAGCCGAATTTTTTTTCAACTAATGCGAGGTATGGCTGGTGGCTGAAGTATGTCTGCCAGGCTTGGTCGCGGAATCGAACGACATCCGCAGCGCTCAGATGCTTCGTGGGGAGGGGTTGGGTCTCATAGGAGAGGAAGGCGTATCCTGCGTAGGATTCGGGAAGCGCCCATCTATTTTGCTTAGCCTCGCGGTAAAGCGGACTCCCAGGCAATGCTTGGCAGGGATACATGTTTGCCATCTCGGTGCACAGCTCGAGCGAGAGATCGAGCGTCTGCTGCATGGTTTCCATCGTGTCGTCAGGAAAGCCAAAAATGTAATTCGATATCACATTCATCCCAGTGGCTCGCGTTGTTTTTACAATTTCCCGGATATTAACATCCTTGAAACTACCCTTGGAAACCTCTTGCCGAACGATTTGACTCCCAGCTTCGATGCCTAAGGCAAGCCAATTGATGCCAGCTTTTTGAAATGCATCCAGATATTGAGGGCGAACGGTATCTACTCGTGCATAAGCCCACATGCGAAAGTCGAACCCACGTTCCGCTATGCCTACAACGAGCGGCTCGTAGTAGTTTTTATTCAAAAAAAACATCTCATCAGAAATCCGCAAGGTCTGCACCCCGAGCACGGCGAGTTTTTCAAATTCCCCAAGCATAAATTCCGGCGACCAAAATCGCATATTCGGCGAATTTGCCGAGACAGTGCCTTCCGCATTATTTACGCGATTAACTATGTTGATCATGCAGAAGTCGCATTTAAATTTGCAACCGAGGGAAGTGTAGATCGAGGCAAATGGCGTGCGTTTCTCGTGCGAAAACTCTGCATGCCAAAAATGGGCGCGGTAGAGATCGAGCGGCTTTTGGCGGTAGGGTAATAAATCCCACGCGTAGCCGGGCATATCGATGTCCATTCGATCCTGAGGCACGACGCGTTCTGGAGCATTAAGGATCGAGTGTCCATTCGACTTGTGGCCGATACCATTGACTTTTTCCAAGCCGGTGCGGAGATTGGTTTGAAGGAGATTATGCAGCGCGTAGACACCTTCGTTCAGCAAAACGAAATCAACGAAGGGGAGCGACAGAACTTCCATTGGCAGAGAACTTGTGTGCGAACCGACAAAGCAAACTGGGATTTCCGGATGGCCGACCTTTAATAATGCGGCGCACTCGGTGTTGCCAATCATGTTTGTGGTGCCGGAATTCGGATTCTGGCCGTAAACGACGAAGCAGGTTAAGCGCGGTTTGGCATCCGCGATGCGCTGCACGGTTTCTACGTGAGTAAGACGCTCAGCAGTAGCATCCAGAATTTCAACTCCCCAGCCCTTGCTGCGACAACTCTGCGCAAGGAGCAAACTCCAGGTTGGAGGCTCAATGGCGGCGAAATCTTTGGCAAGAGCCTGATAGGCTGCCGCCGAAGAATCGGCATTGATGAATAGAATATCGAGTGGGCGATTCATTTTTCTCCGTAATAGTCGCCCCACTCCACGATGAGTGTGCTCTTTCCGTCCTCGCGCAGAAGCGCTTTTTCATAGGCCGGAAAGATTTGTTCGGACTCGTCGAGGCGGATCACTTCGACGGTCGAACACATCAACCGAAAGGCGTCAGTGAAGTCGCCTACATGCTGATGCTGAGGGTGAAGCGGACGCTCGGAGCCAATGCCAGTGCGGATGATCGCTTTCGAGGAAATCCGCCCGTTCGACATCGCCGCGAGCTTGTCGAGGTGGTTCACGATCTGGTTGACGGCGAGGAGTAGGAAATTCCAACGCGGGTAGATGGAGACGGGAATGTGCCCCTGCATTGCGAGCCCAACGGTCATTCCCATTTGCATCTCCTCGGCGACGGGCAATTCCAAACGGCGGTCGAGCGGAATATCTTTCACTGTATTACTCATCGCTGTTCCAGGCACCTCCACAGCCTGCCCTATAAAAACTGTGCGAGGGTCCTGCGCGAGCCATTCCATGCTGCGTTTCAGTTCGTCGAAGTATTTCATGGTTCTTCAGAATTGGACCCTCACTCCGGCGCCGGCATGAGGGTATTTGGATTCGTATTTGTAGTAGTGCAAATCGTCCGCGCCGGTCTCCCGCTCCCACCAGTGCGATTGCAGAGCCCAGGTTTTTTTGGTCTCGGTGCACACGGACTTGCCATTGTCTTCAATCACCCAAGTAACCGGGAGATTATGGTTACGGCAATATTTCACGCTTTCATGGGCTATGCCGGTTTCTGCGGTCATCTCACCCATGAAGCAAAACACGCGTGCATCCTCGCCGGACCGTTGGATGCCCATTGCAATACCGACGGCTATGGGAACCACTCCACCAACAATCGCGGAGCTGAAAATGCGGTGCTCTGGAAAGCAGAGAGAAATCGAGCGTCCGGCTATGATTTCCGCCTTGAGTTCATCAGAAGGCACACCCTTAAGCAGGCACTGGTAATGACTACGCCAAGAACAAAGCACCCAATCCTGGGGACGGATGTTTTTAAAAACATTAATGATTGCTTGCTCATTGCCGAAATAAAGGTGAATCGGGGCCCGGATTTTCCCGGCGTTGAATTCCGAGGCTATGTCATTTTCAAATTCGATTAATTGTTTTATTATCATTCTGTCATTCGTGATAAGATTATATAATTAGTTATTTTTTTTATATGATTTTAAAAATTTTGGATTCTCAAATACAAAATAATTTACTCCCGACCAAACCACAGGCCATTTTTCCATGTAAATTGTTTGAGGTAAGATTGCTACATTAGGTTCGAAAAATGCCCACCGTTGATCTATATCCCCTACTACTGCATAGTGACAGTTTTCGAGTGCGGCATTGAATCTGAAGCGCTCTCGCTTATTTCCATTTTCATACCCTTGTGTAGTAAGTCCATAGTAAGTAATTAACTGCAAGTATGGAACTGTTTTCGCATGAAGAAGCCAAGCGATATTTGAATTTCCTGCCACGATGTCCGAGGGTTTTGTATGCTCATTAATCCATTTAGCGGCAGACTCCACTTCAGATGTTGATTGAGTAACCCAATAATGATTTCTAGTGATAAAAGCTCCGGAAATGGACTTGGGTAGAGCAATAAAAAAGAGGATTGCAGGGAATATAAAAATTGCACACCGAATCCATGACAAACTCAATAAATTGCGCCTGAAAAGGTTGAAGACATATTGCGTTAAACCTGCCCAACCTAAACAGAGAACAGGTAGAATAATGATTGATTGATAATAGAAAGGAATAAGATTCTGTCTATTACGCACCAATAGAAAAAGGATAATTATTCCAACAATTGGTGCGGCATAGCGCTTTAATGGCAGACAAAGCAAAAGACCAAATAACATAAATACATGATAAGCATCTTGAAAAATAAAACTTGAAAAATTTTTTAAGCTCTTTATCCCCTCTCCGTCGGATGCTCCTCGCACAAGATAACTATTTTTTAGATGTTGGAGATCTTCAATAAGCCATGATCCGAAAAAAAAATAAATAATAGTCAAAGAAACAATAAGATAAATCAAACTTGGAAAAAATAAACGAATCCAAGAACGAGGATTCTTTATTCGACAAAGAAAAGCGGTTAAAGCCCCATGGATAAACAGAGGGTGCGAACCCGCTGCAATGAGTAAACCAATGCCAGCCAACCAATCGTTGCGCTTCTCAGCTGGGCGAAGCAAAAAAAGAGTCATGAGCAAAAACCCTAACCCGACTGCGTTGTGCGCATAGCTCATTCGAAAATGCATGATACTTTGCTCGTAAGTTAGAAACATCAATGCACAAAAAAATGCTGGAATTAAACCAAATATCTTTCTTCCTAATAGAAATAAACTTAGCGAGCATAACAGCGCCAAAATAGCATTAAAAAATCTTGATCCAACAATATCGCCATACGCCATACGCGCAAAAATCCCATTAACAAACGAATAAAAAGGTTGATAAGGATAATGTGGATGCCAAAAAGTTGCCCATAAAGAAAGGTTTGTAGCTATGCCAGATGCCAGATTACGGGATGTATGATGAATGAGCGTTTCATCTCCATACCAAGCCGGGGAAGTTCTAAGATGCGGCAAATAAAGTAGAAGCCATACTACAAAAAGTATGGCTATCGGAATCAAAAAGATATTTTTGCGACGGGAAGTGGATAGAATTTTTTTTATAGTATTCACTTATTTATATATTGTTTAGCAAATTACATAATGAATCTATTTTTTGCGGATCGAGTGCAGGGTAGTTGCCAATGTAAAAGCCGTAAAAGTGGACATGCTCGACTTGAGGGTAATGTTGAAATTCCTCTCCGAGGAGTCGACGGAGGTAAGGTTGGCGTAGTTGGTTGCCGCCGCCTGAGGTGCCGCGGCGATATTCGACTCCTGCCTTTGTCATAGCCTCAATACAACGGTCACGGAGGGCTTCATCGGGATCGCGCAGGATGAGAGTAAACGCATAGTTGCTGCTTCCTTCAAAGGCGAAATCCGTGTAATACTTTTTGCTGTCTAACTGGTCGAGAAAGCGGCGGAGATTTGCTGTGCGTATTAGGTTATTGGAATCGAGACGCATAAGTTGCGACCGACCAAGAATGGCATTCATCTCGGTGCTTCGCATATTATGAGCAGGAAATGCAAAAATGAAAGATGCGTTGAGATCTGGATACCCTTCTGTAAAGCGGGATCGGAACGCTTCGTTGCGTGACTCGCGCACCATGCCATGTGAGCGCGCAACGCGGCAGAGTTCGTAGAAATCGGCATTGTTAGTGCAAACCATACCTCCTTCGATCGTGCTTAGGTGGTGCGCGTAGTAGAAAGAGAAATTCGAGGCGAATCCGAAGGATCCGCATTTTTTTCCTCGCCATGTTGCGCCATGGGACTCGCAGACATCCTCAATTAGCAGAATTCCCCGTGCGGCACAGGCCTCGATAAGCGCGTCATCGAGCGCATTGTAGCCGAGAATATGCGTCAGAAAAACAGCGCGCGTGCGAGATGTTATTTTTTTTATGACCTCTCCGCTATCCATGCCAAGGGTGCGCGGATTGATGTCAGCAAAGACGGGTTTGAATCCCGCAAAGAGAACGCTGGCGATGTCGGAAACCCAAGTTAGCGGTGGAACTATGATCTCGCCATCGCCATAAATCTCGCGAAGCGCAAGCATGGTGATTTCGTTGGCAGATGATCCGGAGTTCACAAACAAGCTATGCTTTACTCCAAGCCATTCACTCCATTCTCGCTCAAAGCATTCAACATTTTTTGATTGCGTTAGAATTGGATCGTCCTGCTGCAAGAATTCTATAAGCGCATCCAAGTCGGAGCGGGTAATGTTATTCCGCATGAGCGGCCAGTCGAGGGCGGGGCAGCTCATTATTTAAAAAAACCTACTGGCAGCATGGCATTCAAGTGTTTTTTTGTTTTTTGTTGGTTTTTCAGCTTTGTATTTTTCATTTCTTACAGTCCAAGTGAGAATAGTCCTGCTCGGGATCATAAAAGACGATTTGGCTGCCAGATGTTTCTAGGTTAAATGGGACATGAAGCATTCCGGAAAGCGCTTCACGGATTTGCACATGCCTATTTGGGGGAGCAAAAATAAGTAAAAAGCCTCCACCACCCGCACCCAAGAGTTTACCACCAATCGCGCCTGCACCAAGCGCAGTTTCGTAAGCTTTATCCACATAGTTAGTGCTTACAGAAGAACTAAGTGATCGTTTTATTTGCCACGCTTCATCCATGAGGCGACCAAAATCGTTCAGTTCGCCGTGAGCGAGTATTCCGAGCGCTTCGTCGACCATTTCAATAAAGCGTCGGATAGAAGTTTCTCTCGCTTTTAAAGAATTAACAAATGTAGCAGCGACTTCAGAGGATAAACGGGAAATACCTGTGAAAAACAGCATCAAGTGGCTTTTAAACTCCTTGAGCCTGACTTCGGGTAAAACCACCGCTTGCACAGAAAAAGAGCCATCATGCTGAAATCGAATGGCATTGAAACCACCATAAGATGCTGCGATTTGATCTTGTGAACCAACGGTTTCACGAAGAAGTTCCTGCTCAAGAAAAATAGCCTCTTTGGCTAACTGCTCTTTGCTGCGCATGCGACCTTCAAGCGCATAAAGCGAATTGAATAAACCAACTGCAAACGCTGAACTCGATCCCATGCCACTGCGGGCAGGCAGGTCACCATCGTGGTGAATCTCCAATCCTCGAGTCACTCCCAATTGCTCCAGCGCTCCGCGAACTGCAGGATGCTCAATCTCTGAAACCTGACTAACAGTTTCAATTTTGGAGTAAAGTATGCGAAACCTGTGATTGAAAAATGGCGGCAGATAACGGCAAGTAAGATAACAGTATTTATCAATCGAAGCTGAAAGAACCGCTCCACCATGCTTTTTAAACCACTCGGGATAGTCGGAACCGCCTCCAAAGAAAGAAATGCGAAATGGCGTGCGTGAAATGATCATGGGAAGAGATTTAAAGATGTAGAATAGAAAATCCAGAATCCCATATCGAGAAGTTTAACTTAGCGGAGCAGATTCACGCTCGTTTGACTGCATGCAGAACGAATGATTTCTACCACTGGCGGGACAGTGTTAAGCGGCAGTTCTATCGGAGAAATCCAACGCAGATCGAGACTTTCAGAACTACTGGTAAGCTTGCCATGGAGAGGCACGGCTAGGACAACCGCATCAATAAGTTGACGAAGATTACCATTGTCCGGATACCGCACTGTTCGACGTCTCGGATTAGAGAAAATACCAAGGAAGTCTTTGATTTCTACTTTTAATCCCGTCTCCTCCACGACCTCACGAAGTGCTGAATTCGTTATCGTTTCTCCTGCATCAACTCGGCCTCCAGGCAATCCCCACCAACCACAATCTGAGCGACGCTCCATGAGGATGCGACCGAGTTTATCGAAAATGAGAATGCAGGTTCCGAGCTTCACTGCGGCTTCCTTCATATCTGGAAAATCCGGAAACATGCTGTGAGGCAATATTTCCAATCGCCTAAAAAATTCTGCAGCAAATGCGTAATCTTCTGGAACACCCATATCCAAAAAAGGCGCATCCGTTGAGAAAACCTTCACACGCCGCTCATTCGTAAGCGCAGGCAGAACCTTCCTTTCCAGCGAACAAGGCTCCAAACGGAGAGATTCTAAAAGATTTTGCGAAAGGAAATAGACTCCGGCATTAATCTTTCCAGGAACAGGAGAATCCGATTTCTCTTTGAAAAAATTGAGGCGACCTAACGAGTTCCAATCAAGTGTTCCGTAGCGAGAGGCATTAGGCACCTGAGCTGCTGCGATACAAATCTCAGAGTCCACCGAGACTTCGGCGAAGGTCTTGAAATGGGGCTCAAACCAAGTATCGCCATTCATTACGAGCACCCGATCGCTTTGCAAAAACTCTCTTGCCAGCGCTAGAGCACCTGCAGTGCCCATGGGCTCTGATTCCACGGAGTGGTGAATCGGCATTCCCATCCACTCGGAGCCGGTTTTTTCCTGAACGAAATCGGCCATGTAGCCACTACAGAGCGTTACAGAACGCGCGCCACGAAGAGCGAGCATATCGAGCAAATAGAAGAGAAAAGGCCTTCCAAAAACGGGCGCGAGTGGTTTGGGCACATTATCCACCACCCCGCGTAAACGCATACCCAGCCCGCCGACGAGAATGGCTACATCAATACCGGAAAGAGGAAGAGGAACGAAAAATGGAGATTTCAAGATGGATAAAACAAGGCTCAAGCAGGTGCTAATCCCAGCCAATCATGAGAAATAATTTGTTCGACTGCCTACACATTGCCAAACGCACTATTCCTGAGAATGGTATAACCCTTGATGAGTTCGCGAATGCCGTGATTAAGCTCCCACTTGGGAGCCCAGCCGGTAGATAAAATGCGCTGGTTTGAGACGATGTAATCGCGCTTGTCGGGATCCTCGCCAATCGAGGCTTCGAGATATACGAACTTGGGCAGATGTTTTTGAATCACTGCGCAAAGCTCCAACTTCGTGAGATTGGCATCTTCCAAACCCACATTGTAAGCCCGTCCGCGCATGGTCTGGAAATTTTCTAACCCATGCAAAAAGACGCGGGCCACATCACGGATATGAATGTAATTACGCTTAAAATGCCCTTCAAAAATCACCAACGCACGATCCGTTACCGCGCGATAAACGAAGTCATTGACCAACAAATCCATTCTCATACGCGGTGCCATGCCAAAGACGGTAGCCAATCGGAAGCTGATGCTGTTTTCCCTCTCGAGCACAGCCTGTTCGGCCTCAACCTTGCTCATGCCATACAGGGAAATCGGCTTGAGTGGCGATTCCTCCGTGCAGGGAATGTCAGGCTGGCCGATGCCATATCCGCTATTGGTCACAGGCATTAACACCCTCTGAGATGGCGATACGAGTCGGCACAACAGGCGCACGGCATCACGATTCGTTGAAACCGCACCCAGTGCGTCCCTGTCGCAAAGAGGAGCGCCCACCAGCGCGGCGAGCGGGATAAAGGTATCATGCTTGGCAACCAATTCCGCAAGCAATCGCTCATCACGACAGTCGCCTCGGATCACATCAAATGCATCGGAAGCACAACAATCAGCAAGCGATGTTTGCCGAAACATAAAGCTGTCCAAAACTGTTACAGAATGCCCAGAGGCCAGAAGTTTAGGAACAAGGACCGAACCTAGATAACCAGCGCCTCCGGTAACGAGAATTTTATGAAACATCTAAATAAATTGTATTTTACTTAATTGTTTCGGAAATACATAAATCAAAAAATCGGCCCCGGCACATGCACCCACGACATATTGGCGGCTTTGGCGGCTTCGATGCCGATCGGGCTGTCTTCGAAGACAACGCAGTCTTTAGGCGAGACGGACATGAGTTTTGCGGCGAGGAGGAAGGGTTCGGGGTGGGGTTTGCCGCGCTCGTAATCCTCGGCGCAGACGATGGCTTGGAACAATTCGCGGATGCCAAGCACATCGAGGGTGGCTTCGACGAGTTCGCGATGTCCGCCGGAGGCCACGGAGAGGGGCACGGTGCCGTGCATGGCTTTTACGATGTCCAGCACTTCGGGCACGGGAACAACTTCGGGGATGAGGCCGAGATAATATTTTTCTTTGCGTCGCACAGTCTCGTCCACATCCAGCGCGAGACCGTATTTTTCATTCAGCAGGCCGACAATGACGGCCGTGGGACGCCCTCCCCAAGCGTAAAAAAGCTCCTCGGGATACTCCCCGCCGAAGTCCGCCATGGCCATACTCCAAGCTCGGTAATGAAGCGGCATATTGTCCGCAATCGTTCCGTCGCAATCAAAAATGTATCCGCCAAAGGCGCGGTTGGGTATGTCGAGTTTCAAAAAAAGTTTCCTTCGCGTGTGATTTTAAAAATGTCCCCAGGTGGAGTCGAACCACCATCTGAGCTTTAGGAGAGCCCTGCTCTATCCACTTGAGCTATGAGGACGCTGAAATTGAACTACTTATGAGTTTTTTAGGTTTTTTTCTGCTTTGAGGGTAGACCAAAAATTAGACCATGCCTCCAGAAGCATTTCAATGTCCTATCATGTCTTTTTCTGCCTTGCAAGATGCGAAAATGTGATGCCACGCTGATCTTGTGGGGGGCAAGGGAGCGGTGGCAGAGCGTACCAGAGGCTTTTTTTATCAAATGAAAAAATCTAATGCAGACACAGAAACCCTAACAATTCAGCTCACCCAAAAAGACCTTGCCCGCTGCCGCCGTGCGGCTGCGTTTTGCGAGTTGTCTTTTGATCAGTGGCTCAAAGGCTCGATCATTAGCTCGATGGAGTGCGATGAGGACGACATGGCAACTGATAGAGGTGTTGAAGTCGGGCGCAACATCCCCACGGGTCGAGACAAATGCGGTTGGGAGTTGCGGGAGGCTTTACCCGCTCCTGAGTCTTTTCGCTAAAAATTTTCCACGGGCAGACGAGTAGAGGGAAAAATCGCTGGGCCAAACAAAGACCCCCCTCCCCCCAGTGGGTGGGGGAGGTCTCTCGAACCCAAAAAAAATTGAGCGCCCCGAAAATTTTCCCCACCGCCCGAAAAACCTTCCGACCGGAAACAAAGAAAATGCGGGTTAAATTACTCAACTTCAATGACAAATCATGGATGGCAAGCCTTCGGTGGGGAAAGTTTTTACGGGTAGTCGGGAAACAGAGCAAAAAGGGGAAACCTGCAAGGCCAATCAAAACAACGTCTTGCGCAATAACTTCTGATAAAATAACTATTAGATACTGCCTCCACAGCCCCCCGGAAACCGGAGGCGGTGGGGAAAGTTTAGAATCCGCCTCTGCTCTGCTACTGGGAAACCAGTCTTCCATTTTAAAAGAGCCGCCTGCGCACTGCTACTGGTTCTTGAGACTGATTCTCAACAGGGAAACCTGTCACTCTCGATCCATCATTAGCGAGGGCGGATGATTGTAACTCTTTGGTCAATAAGACTTCGGAACCCTGTCGGGAGTCCCGTGGCGTCCGCCCATTCCTGCAAGACGCCCTTTGCCCACTTTTGAAACTCCGGTTCAAGTGACCTCGCCTCTTCAAGCGAGGGCGCAAAGGGCCAGCTAAAGGACACCTTGCCGGGATCAACTTCGACCTCGCAATGGTGACCTGTTGAGAATGTTGGTGATTTAAATGTCATTGTAATGCGATGAGTTTCTCGATCTCCGCATCGATGACAGCCTTTTCAGTGCCGAAATCCAGATGCTCGGTGTCGAAGTTGATGATGATGTTTCTTGCAAGTCGGGCGACTACTGGCGCGCCATAGCCTGCAAAGAGTTTCTGCTCCAGAGTTCGTCCGGTGCAGTTGGTGCTGATCAGGGTGAGGTGGCCGCAATGCTCGCGGCCCTCGATGATCTCAAGAAGGGCAGAGGAAACGCCCTCGGCCTTCGCCCCCTTGTCTATGTCGTCGAGGAGGAGCGGCCCTCGGTGGTAGGCCGCTTTCTCAACAAAGTCGGAGCGGTCTGAAGCGGCGAGCCGGGAGAGAGCCATGCCGCTGATTGCAATCGCAGGTCGATCCTGCGGGTTGCGAATGCAGCGCCATACAATCGCACGGATGGCCGCAGTCGTCTTGCCCAAGCCCGCAGCGCCGTGGAGAGTCACAATCTCGGCCTCTCGGCCCGCGAAGACCGCAAGCCGTGTCTGGATTGGTCTCGGCGCCTTATGGTGGCGGGAGCGGGTAAGGTAGTCCTGCCATGCCAGATGGCAGTGATGCTCGTTGAAGGCCGTGCAGGTGTAGATTTCACGGCGTCTCATGCTATCGAGAATGGCGTAGGCTTGGTTTGTGGTGAGGTAGCCAAGCTTCGTTCGTTCAAGGATGGAGTCTTTAAGCGTCCGGTTTTCGGGGGTTTTGAATTGAAACCAGTCTCGATAGTGTTGAATGCTCTCCATCACTTCCGGTGATGGGCCATCTGGTATCGGCGGCAGGCTTGCCTGCAGCCAAGAAAGGCGCTCCTGCTGATCCTTGGTTAAGGTGTCAAGCAATTGCCTTATCTCAAGAAAGAATCTTTCACGCTGGAGTTCAATGTCGTCTGGAGGTGGTGAGGTATTCATCGAATCCATCCCTCCTTTGAAGTTGCCACTGCCTTCTGCGGATTGCTGTCGCCCCCGGCGAAGCCGGAAGGGGCGGCGGGCAAGCCGCTTTCTTTCCCTTCCGACGAAAGTTCTTTCTCCCTTCGGGAGAACTTTCTTTTATGTCCGCCACTGGTGCAGGATTCAGTGGCGTAAGCTTGCGTCTCTGTGGCGGATGGGGGGCCGACATCGAGGAGGCGAATTCGGTTGGCCATGTGCGCTCCCGACTCCCCTTTTCCCCGACCGGATTCAAGGGCAAGGATGCCGGCCTGCGCGAGAAGTGGCAGATACCTCTGCACCGATCTTGGCCCGACACCGGAAGCGGCGGCGATGTTTACGGCGCTTGCGTAAAAGCCATCTTTTACCGCAATCGGCGCATCGCTTTCAAGCCTCGCCAAGCCAGCGAGGATTGCGGCCCCAGTCGATCCTGCAGCGCAGACTGCGCGATCAAGAGCGGCCTTGGATGTCCATAGCCACGGGCTGTGGTTCATATCGCGGTGAGGCTTCATGCAGCCTCCTCGAAAGCCTGTGGCTCAGGGTGGTCTTTTGCGCGAGAGGCGACCCACTCGGCGAATTCTTCGTGATCGAGGGCTATGCGGGCGAGCCGCATCTCCTCGCGCTCTACAGGGCTTGCAGAGCGTGTAGCGATGGTGTATGTCGTCATCCTGATCTCATTTATTCGGGCGCGATCTCTTGGCGGGGTTCGCGCCCGAAATGTTTTAGGCGGGCGTCTCGATGTTGCTCATCAAGTAGCGTCTGATCGAGTCGGCCACAAAGAGGCGCTTGCCCTTCAAAGCTCCCCGCTGGCGGATGGACACCGATTTGATCAGACCGCGTTTTGAAAGATTGTAAGCGAAACTTCGGCTTATGCCGAAGAGCGCTTTGACGCTTTGGTGATTTAGGAATTCCGGCTGAAAGCCCGGAGTGGAATCGTTGGTTATGTTCATAGGAATTTGCGACATGGTTGGATGCCGGTGAACACAAGATGGCTTCAGCGCACATCCACAGCGAATATCGGATGGAAAAAACCCCAAATTCCTTTAGAGGCCCATGCAGTGGGCATCTAGAGTTGAGTCACTTTTCAAACACATCAACTTTTTCGCTAATCCCAACGCTTTTTCGGAAGACGATGGCCAGGCCGCGGCCACATGACGAAGCACCTTCGCAACGGCTCGCGGAGTCAGGACAGACACCGGTCGGCCGCGCTTTGGACGAGGATGCCATGTTCTAGGAATCAAGTCTCGCGCACCCCATCGCCCGCTTTTGGAAATCCGCAAAACATCTTTGCGCGAAATCCCAAAATATCTCCGCACCCATTCGGTCGTCGGCCAGCTATCTCTCTGGCGCCAATCTCGGCGTTCTAAAAATGAAATCGTATCAATGATCTCTTCCTCGTTAACCGGCGCCGTCAAGTCTCGGTCGCAATAGGCCAACTCCTGGGTCTGCAAGCGCCGCGCTTCCGAGTTGTTTTTAGCATCAACTTGAGTAACCGCCCCTCTTTCCTCGCCCATCGTCCGCCGCTCCCTCACGGCATCCTGATTAAGAATGGTTTTCCAATATCTCTCCAGCAATTCGCGATCGTTATTCCGGAAGGCCCGCACCACAGCGTAAGCAGGCACCCCGCACTCATCGCCCTGTCGTTTTAGATCCTCGGGAATATGCTGCGAGTTGGTCCTAGAATACCTATCCGCCCTATCCCAATAGGTAGGGCGATGCTCGAACTTCATTTCCTCCACCAGTCGCAAGCTGGCCTCGAAACTCCGGCGCTCCCTATTTTCCAATGCCTTTTCAGCCCCTCGCCCTCGAGGCAGTCCTCTCGGTTTCTTCATATTGCGAGTCGAGGGAGTTTGGCCACAGCCTTGCGCTGATGCTCCAGTGAAAGGTGCGTGTAGCGGGCGTGAGCGGAGTCGCTGGCGTGGCCCGCCATCATCTTGCGGATGTCGGCGCTGATCTCCTGCGAAGCGAGCTGGCTGACAAAGAAGTGTCGGAGGCTGTGGAAGCTCTTCGCATTTACAACCCGCCCCTTGCCCGTCTTGGCGCTTCCACGGGCAACCAAGACCCCCGCCTTTTTCATCAGGGAGGCAAACTCGTTCGACAAGCCGCCAGCGGATCCGCTTGAGCGCCCGTGGAGAGTCGGGAAAAGCGGAGCCTTGCCGATCCCTGCTGGCAGTCCATTCAGAACCTCGGCGAGCTGCGGGTGCATGGCGATGACAAGCGGCTTCGGTGCGGTCTTCTGCGTCTTCTTCGGCACAAAAGACAGGGTCTTTTTAACCAAGTCCACGCTCCCCCAAGTCATCCCGGCGGCATCTGTAAGACGAGCGCCAGTAAAAGCGCCAATGGCAACCATTCCCCGCCAGTCAGTATTCCCTGCCGCTTTCAAGAGAGACGCCACCTCTTCGCGGGTGAACGGCATCTTCTCGTCCCCTGCGACCTCGATCCGATCCACGGCCTTGGCGGGATTGTGCAGGATGACCCCCTGCCGGACGGCCTTCTCCAGAGCGGCTCGGAGCGTGGCAACCGCCGTGTTTGCTGTCTTGGCGCTCTTGCCGGAACGAAGCTCGGCGTTTCGCCATGCCTCGATTTCCGCAGCCGTCAGCGAGGTAATTGAAGCCTTTGAACGCTCCTCCCCCAAGTGGGCGAGAAAGCCGCTGATCTGCGTTGTATAAGCCTTGAGCGTGGCATCCGACCTCTTGCCGTGCTTGCCGGGTTCGTTCATCCACTTGAGGAAGTAGTCCCCGATAGAATCCCGCTTCATCTCCTCGCCAATCGTGGCGGCCATCATTTCATCGAGAACCCGCACGGCGGCGGCTTGAACAAGCTCCCTGCGTCCCGCGAGCTTTGCTGCAGCCTCCCACCGATCCGCGAGCGCCTGAGCCTTCTGGCGGTTCGTCATCTTGGTCGAGCGGTTTACCCGCTTGCCATCGTGGTTTGTGAAGCGGGCAACCCAGTAGGGCGTATTCAGAGAATCATGTTTCCAGACACAGGCCATAAGTCGTTGTTTTTAGTTAGACCAAAAATTAGACCATCCACCCATGTGCGGTCAAGTGTTTAATTGTATTTTCAGTAGGAAAAAAATCTCCGTAAAGCCTTAAGATAGAGAGCCCTGCTCTATCCACTTGAGCTATGAGGACGCAGATTGGCCTGTTATAGAGACCGCATTCCATGTTTCGATAACATTCAGAGCGAGGATTGTCACACGACTTTTTATTGGCAACTGTATCGCATTGCGATACACTAAAGGAGTGATAGTGGATTTTTACTGCAAAGAGACAGCCCGCCTCTGGCAGGTCGGAAAATCCACCAAATTCTCCACAATCAAGAAGCCGGCCCTGCGAAAACTCCAGATGCTCAATCAAGCGCTCAACATCACAGACCTCCGTGTTCCTCCAGGCAACCGCTTGGAGTCGCTCAGAGGCAACCGAGAAGGGCAATACTCAATACGAATCAATGAGCAATGGCGAATTTGCTTCCGATGGACTCGAGAGGGGCCATCACTGGTCGAGATTGTAGATTATCATTAACAATGAAAAAGCTTCCTCAAATTCCGCTCGGTCCTGCCGAAAATCGCCCTGGGGAAATCCTACAAGAAGAATTTCTAAAACCCTTGGGATTGAGCCTGCGCGAACTGGCGAGGCAGATGGGTTGCGGGCCGGCGCGCATTTCAGAAATTGTTCGCGGCAAAAGGACGATCACGGCGGAAACCTCGATCTTGCTAGGCAGGGCCTTGGGCGTTTCGCCAGGTTTTTTTCTGGGACTGCAGTTTGATTACGACCTCGCTTGTGCGGCCCTGAGACTTCGACACAGGGGTCCCTCGCCTGTCACGCAGGTTCCATCGGTCTGACGCGCGTTCTCTCGGATCTTTTGAAATCGCAAAGCCGCTTGTGCTACGGCGCGACTTCGTAAACTTTAAAGAAACGGTTTGCGAAAATCTTTTTGAGGTCGGCTGGAGGCTCTTCACGGGCTGCGTAAAGACGCTTGGCAATGGTCGGACCAGTCGCTGAACGGCCGAGGATTTGCTCGGAATTCGAGATGAGGCGGTCGGGCTCGTAGACCAAAATATAGACAACTTGGCGTTTTTGGAGGAATTCCGGATCAGGCGCTTCTCCGATGTAAAATTCACAGGACTCGACGATGCCCGGCAGGCTTTGGTGGGATGTTCCGCCGACACATGGTTGAGCGCTCCACCAGACGATAGCTGGGCAGAACCACCAGGGAGCTACAACACCGCCTGCCGGGCGATCGCGCAGGCTGAGCGCGGCTTCGCGCAGGGCAACGGCATCGGCGATGTTTTCGACACGCGCGCGGAAGGCTTCATCTTCCGGATACAGTCTCCTCTCCCACTCGGCTGCGACGGGCCAGAGCGAGATGAAAAAAACCAACCACACCAACCAGGGCTTCCGCAGTGAGGGCAAAATCCATGGCAGGCCCATGGCAAAGAGGAGAGCCAGGAAATACCCCCAGCGCGCGTGATACAAACTCAGGCCCGCCGCGACGCTCACGAGCGCGAGCCAAAGTCCGCAGAGGCTTTCACGGCCTCGAATCCAGCGCCAAGCCAAGAGCACGGGGGCGGCTGCGAGGAGCCATCCGCACCAGGAAAAAATCCCGCCCCAGCCCGCACTGCGGAGTTCACCGATATTCAAGGCCCAGCGCGCAAAGGCTGGATGGAAGCCAGTCGCACGCCATCCATCGATCCAGAGCGTGAGTGCGAGGATTCCAATGAAGAGCGCCACAGGCCAAGGCGAGCCCTCTCTGCTCCTCGCCTCCTCCTGCGAACGGCGGCCCCGACAAAGGCACCTTGCGAGAAGAACCACTCCGAACAGGATCAGAGGCTCGAACAACGAAACCCACAGAGCCAATGCCCATGCGGCTGCCGAGACATACCACCAAGCAGTCGCTCTACCTGTCCATATCTCCACCTCTGCGGCCAAAGCTACGGCAAGCAAGAGCACGAGCAGCGATTGATGGTCGGGCCTGCCAAGCTGAAATCCATGTGCAAGGATCGGTGACACGGCAACCAAGAGCAGCATCGCCCGCCGGTAGGGCAGGCGCGTCGCTGCCGACCAGACCGCCAGAAAAATTAAAAGCCCAACACCGAGCAACGGAGAAATCCACGCTCCGGCCAGCGCCAGATGCTTCTCGGAAAAAGGACGCAGGATTTGAGAAAGGCCAGCGATCAAGGCATCCAGCGGCATCGTGGTATGCGGCGTGGTTCCCTCGGGGAAGTTTTCCCAATGGTGATGCCTGATCGAGCGGAGCCCGCCGTCCTCGATCATGCGAACGCGTGTCATCCGCGAGTAGCAATCGCCATCCGTGTAATAAACCTCGCCACCGAAGAACACCGCCTCGTGATTCCAAGTGAATGCGCCAAGTGCAAGGGCCAGCACAATGACAAGCCAGATGCCCTCACTTATGAGAGACCATGATTTTCGCGAGCACAGGATTTTTCCCAACATCTTGTGGACAATGAGGGCTTTCATCCCAATATCCTGTGGCCAATGCGAGAAAAAAGGATTGTCCAATGCACGGTCGGGCGATAAATTTTTACTACGCTTTGGCACGAATCGCCAAACAATTTCAAACCGAATCCCGATCACTTTCCTGATGTCCGAAGAACAAAACTCCACTCCCGAAGGCGAAAAATATGACGCCTCCAAAATCGACAAACTCGAAGGCCTCGCCGGCGTGCGCCA
>Ga0172372_10004632_pt1 | contig 19476 bp, 17 predicted proteins | sample LakKiv5m_2_FD_114544 | JGI IMG/M metagenome (GOLD analysis project Ga0172372, IMG submission 114544) | Freshwater microbial communities from Kabuno Bay, South-Kivu, Congo - kab_092012_9.5m | ecosystem: Environmental > Aquatic > Freshwater > Lake | place: Democratic Republic of the Congo...
CGCGCCGACCTCATGATGGGCACGTTTTCCAAATCGCTCGGCTGCATGGGCGGATTCCTCGCCGGCGACAAAGACGTCATCAAATTCGTCCGCCACAAAGCCCGCTGCTTCATTTTCACCGCCTCCCCGACCCCCGCCGTGGCCGGCGGCGTGATGAAAGCCCTCGAGGTCATGCGCGCCGAACCGTGGCGCATCGAAAAACTCTGGGAAAACACGCGCCGCATGCACCGCGGTTTCCGCGAACTCGGTTTCCATATCGGCACGACCGAGACGCCCATCGTCCCGATTCTCATCGGCGACGAGCAAAAGGCCTTCTTCTTCGCCCAACGCCTTTTCGACAGCGGCATCTTCGCCACCCCGGCCATCTATCCCGCCGTGCGCCGCGGTCAGGCCATCATCCGCACGAGCTACATGGCCACCCACACGCCGGAGCAATTGGACTACGTGCTCGAGACCTTCGAGCGCATCGCCCGCGAACTCCGCATCTTCGAAGACGATGCCTACCAGCGCGCCGCCGGGGAAATCCCCCAAAGGCATCACGATCATCCCCTGCCGCAGCCGGCGCGAACTGCGGCGGTTTGAAAACTGCGCCGAGGACATCCTCGGCGATGACGCTCGGTTTGTCCCGCCGATCCCCGGCAGTGTTGCCGAACTCTTCCGGCCCGGATCCCCTTTTCTCGCGGCGGCCGGCGAATTGGCGCCCTTCCTCGCGGTGCGCGATGGACGGTCGGTCGGACGCATCGCCGCCATCCGCAACCGCCTGCACAACGAATACCACGGCGACCGGACGGGATTCTTCGGCTTTTTCGATTTCGCGGACGACGAGGCGGCGACGGCGCTTTTTTCCGCGGCGGCGGCTTGGCTCGCGGAGCGGGGGCTGACCACGGCCCGCGGACCGTATTCGCCCAGCATCAACGACACGTGCGGGCTGGTCACCGAGGGCTTCGACGACGCGCCCTGCATTTTCATGCCATGGAACCCGCCGCGCTACGTCGAAACCTACCGGCGGCTCGGCCTGACCGAAGTGCGGCGGCTTTACGCCTTTGCCATGGACATGACCGCACCGGCCAATCCGTCCATGGTCCGCCTGGCCGAACGCGCGCGGCAACGGAGCGGCCTTTCCGTCCGCTCCTTCAATCTGTGCGATGCGGAAAAGGAACTTCGCATCCTCCACCGCCTCTACAACACCACGCTTGATCGCAACTGGGGCTACGTGCCGGTCACGTGGGAGGAATTGGAGCATTCCGCCTCGGGCCTGCGCACCATCGCGGACGAGCGCATCCTGTTTTTTGTCATGCACGAGGGACGCGAGGTCGGTTATTCCGTCTCCCTGCCGGACGTCCATGAGTTCCTCCACCGCACACGGCGTTGGCCCCGCGGTATCTGGCGCTTGTTGGCCATATTCGGGATGTTCAAAACACGCCGCCCCGGCCGCGCGCGTCATCTCATCCTCGGCATCGAACCCGAATTTCGTCGCCGCAGCGGCATCGCCCCATTCCTTTACTTGGAAACCTTCCGCCGCGTGGCCCTGGGCTACCCGCTGGCCGAGATCTCGTGGGTCGAGGCCAACAACGAACAGATCGTGCGCGGCATCGAGATGCTCGGCGGACGGCGCTCGAAGTCGTATACCATCTGGGAGAAACCCCTTTAACGTCATGCGCCTCCTCGTCACCGGAGCCACGGGCTTCATCGGCCGCACCCTTGTCCTGCGCGCGCTGCGCGACGACCGCATCACCGAGGTCTTGGCCCCCGTGCGTTCCGAGGACAAATTGCGCGCCCAACTCGCCCGCGAGGGTGTCGCGTCCGCGCCCAAGCTGACCATCCTCGAAGCCGAGGCCCCGCACTGGGACTTCCGTCACATCGGTCCGGTCGATCGCGTGGTCCACTGCGCCGGCGTCCTCTTCGGCCGATCGCGCGACGAATATTTCCGCGTCAACGTCGACGGCACCCTGCGCCTGCTCGAGACGGTGCCGGGAAATCCTCATGCCGTGGTCCTTTCCTCCCAATCGGCCGGGGGACCCACCCCCGAGGGGCACCACGCCAAGAAACTCGATCACCCCGACCGTCCGGTCTCGTGGTATGGCGAATCGAAGCTCCGCATGGAACGCGCGGTGCGCGAGGCGGGCCACGGACGCGTCCGCCTCCTGCGCGCCCCCATGGTGCTCGGACCCGGAGATCAGGCTACGCTCCCGCTCTTCCGCATGGTGCGCGGCAAACTCTGGACGAAGCCCGGACGCGAACTGAAACATTTCAGCTGGGTGTCGTCCGACGACCTGGCCGACGCGATCGACACATGGTTCGAGCAAGGCGGTGAGCTGGATCTCGCGCATGTCACGTCACCCGGCACGATCACCGACGCGGACCTTATGCTCACCGCCGGCAAGGTGAGCGGACGCCAGGGCAAGCTCGTCCCGATCCCGCAGATCTTCCTCAAGCCCGTGGCCTTCGCCTCGGAATTCATCCCAGCCATCGGCAAAAGCGTCCCCTCGCTCACCGCCGACCGCGCCCGCGAAATCTGGCCCAACCGCTGGGTCATCGACCCCGACCCTTTCCACCAAGCCACCGGCTGGCATGGCCAAGCTACGCTCGAAGACACGCTCGCCCGCACCCTCGCGTGGTTCCAGCGCGAGAAATTGGTCTGACTGTAGCGTCGCCGTCCCCGGCGACGAAACGGACAAACGACCGGCGGCGGGGACGCCGCCGCTACATTTTCAAGCTGGCGCGAAATCCAGCTGCTGCTTGAACGGATCGACCCGCGCGACAACGACTTCGAGTTCGTCGCCGGCTTGGTAGGTCTTCTTCTTTTTCCGTCCGACAAACCGCTGCCGCGCCTGGTCGAAGGTGTAGAAGTCATCGCCCAGGGCGGACACATGGATGAGTCCGCCGGCCATGACTTCGGGCAACTCCACGAACATGCCGAAGTTGCGCACTTCGAGGACGATCGCTTTGAACGTTTGCCCGGTCTTCTTGGCCAGCTGCTGACGGAAGAACTCGAACTTTTTGAGCCGCACCGCTTCGCGTTCCGCCTCGGCCGCATTGCGCTCCGTCGTGGAAATGTGCCGCGCGATCTCGCCGAAGGGAATCCGTCCTTTGGGTTTGGTGTAGCCGCAGACATCGGACAGCACGCGGTGGACGATCAAGTCGGCATACCGGCGGATCGGACTGGTGAAATGGGTGTAGTCGCTCTTGGCCAGACCGTAGTGCCCGGCCGGCTCGGGGGAGTAACTGGCGCGCTTCAGGCTCTTCAAGAGAGCGGTCTTCAGGGCGTATTCCTCGGGCTGTCCGCGCAGCATTTTGAGGAAACGCGTCAGTTCCTTGCGCACCGACAGATTGCCGACCTTGTGTCCGTGCATCTGCACGCGTTCGCGGTATTCGTTGAGCTTGGCCTCGTCCGGCTTCTCGTGCACACGGTGGATGGCCGCCGCGGGTGTCATGCGGAAAAGCCGCGCCACCGCCTCGTTGGCCGCGAGCATGCATTCCTCGATCAACTGGTGGGAAATGTCGTTTTCGATGCGTTCGAGCCGCGCGGGGCGCCCCTGATCATCGAGCCAGACTTTCACTTCGGGGAAATCGAGATCGAGAGAGCCTTCCTCGAAACGCTTCTTGCGCAGCACGGACGCCATGGCCCACGCCTCGTGCAGCATGGCGTCGAACTTGTCGGCGGGTTTGGCCTGCAGCCGGGCGAAGGCTTCCTTGTAGGTGAAGCGGCGCGCGCTGCGGATGATGCACTTGGTGAAACGCGACTTGCGGATCCTGCCGTCGCGCGAGATTTCCATGAAGGCGGCGAAGGTGAGACGGTCTTCGTCCGGCCGCAGGCTGCACAACCCGTTGCTCAAGGCTTCGGGCAGCATGGGAATGACGCGGTCGGGCAGATAAACGCTGTTCCCCCGTTTGTAAGCCTCATGGTCGAGCGGGGTGCCGGGTGTGACGTAGTGTGAGACGTCGGCCACATGGACGGTCAGTTTCCAGCCGTCCTTGGTTTTCTCGACATTGATCGCGTCGTCGAAATCGCGCGCGTCGTCGGGATCGATCGTGACGACCAGCGTGCCGCGGCAGTCCTCGCGCCCGCGCGCGGCGGACGCCGGCACGGTGTCCGGGAACGACTTCGCTTCGGCCAGGACTTTCTCGGGGAACCTGGTCGGCAGGTCGAATTTGCGGATGATCGACTCGATATCGACGCCGGGCTTGTCCGACGGCCCGAGCACCTCGACGATTTCGCCTTCGGGATTGGTGTGGCGGGATTTCCATTCGCCCAGCTTGACCACCACCTTGTCGCCCTGGTTCGGACGCAGCGGCGCGGCGGGCTGGGGGACGTAGATATTGTGGACGAAATGTTTGTCGTCCGGCACGACGTGCCAGAAGCGGGCCGATTTTTCCAGCGTCCCGACCGCGGTCGTGGTGCCGCGTTTGAGGATGCGGATGACGCGTCCGCACGGCTGGTAGCCGCGGTAGGGCGGTTGGTCGCGCAGGTGCCGCACGACCACGCGGTCGCCGGGCAGGGCGGTGGCCGTGTTTTCCGGCGTGAGGTAAAATTCCGGTTCCCCCGGCAGGTCGCGCAGCAGGTGGGCCGAGCCGTCGCGGTGGAGTTGGATGGTGCCGACGGCGAGGTCGGCTTCGGACGGCAAAGTGAAGCGGTCCTGCCGGACGCGCACGATGTCGCCGGACAACTCGAGATCGTGCAGGGCCTTGGCCACGGCGGCGGCTTGCGGTCCGGAAACTTTCAGGGCGCGGCCGATTTCCTGCAGCGACGGCGGGGCGGCGCGGTGTTGACGGACAATGGCCAGCACGCGGGCGGCGAAGTCCGGGTCGGAGCGGCCGGCGGGCGAGGCGGAGGGTCCGGGGACGGGCGAGGATTTGCTTTCCGGCCGGCGACGGCGCGAAGGGGCGGCGGTTTTCCGGCGGCGTGTTTCGCCATTCCGGCGTCGGGAGCGGGGCATGTCGGATGAACATCGGGCCGCGGGGCTTTTCCTGCAAGACGGATCGGGCGCGCGCCGGTAAGGTCGCCTCATGACCATCCCGGTTTCGTGGATCCGGCGGGCCCTGACGGTGTTGCTCGTCGCGTGGGGGCTTTGGTTGGCGTGGCTCTGGCAACCGGCGCGCCAGGTCGAGTTGCACACGGTGAATTTGCTCAAGCGGGCCTCGTCCCGCGACTGGACCGCGGTCGGGGCCATGATGGCGCCGGACTACCGTGATGCGTGGAATGCCGACCGCATCGCAGCCATCGACGAGGCGCGGCAGTTGTTCAGTCATTTCTTCGCGCTGCAAATCGCGGTGCTGGAACCGCTGCAAGTCACGGAATCGGCGGACGCATGGCAGGCCGCGGGCGCGGTCGGCGTGTTCGGCTCCGGAACACCGGTGGCGCACGCGGTGATGGACGCCGTGCGCGAGGCGGAGGGCCCGTTTGTCTTCCGCTGGCGCAAGCACGGAACGTGGCCGTGGCAGTGGTCGCTCGTCGGGGCCGGGCACGACGACTTGGACGCGAAATACGGCCGGTAGAACGCTCGATTCTTCGGCGGGGACACCGATGCTACGGTCGATTCAGCGGCGCCGTCCCCGGCGCCGGAAACGCTACGCTTTGGCGGCCACCATCCCCGCGAGCAAGTCGGCGGTCTTTTCGAACCCGAGGAGGCCGGTGTTGAGCACGGCGTCGTAGAGGAGCGGGTCGTCGATGTCGCGTTCGAAATTGCTCTTCACGTAACGGCGGCGCCCTTCGTCGTGGTCGTGGAGGTATTTGGCCGCCGTTTTCTCGTCCATTTTGAAATGGGTCTGCAAATGCGCGAGCCGGACGTTTTCCGGGGCGACGAGGCGGACGTGGACGCCACCTTTGAGCTTCGCGGTGATGATGTTGCCGCCGCGTCCGACGATGATGCAGCGTCCGAGGCGCGCGAGCTTGAAGATGGTGTCGCTCGTGTGGTGGAAAATCGTCCACATCGACGGGTGCAGTCCGAGCAATTCACCCACAATGGCCTGCACCGTGGTGTCTTTGTCTTCCTTGACCAGTTTGGCGATTTCCTGCGGGAGGTCCTGGTCGGCGAGAACTTTTTCGACGAGGTTCTTGTCGAAGACCGTCCATGGTTGGGCGTCTTTCGGTCCCTGCGCGTTGAGCTTGCCCGCCAGCAGATGGGCCACGGTCTCGGCACCGGCGCCGGCTTGGCGGGAGAGCGTGACGAATGGCTGGTGCGCGGGCGCACCGAGCGGACCGCGGTCTTTCTGGCTGACAAAATAGGCGCGGTATTTGGCGAAATAATCGGAGTCCGACATGGGTTTAACCTAACAGACGCCGGCACGGATTGCGAAGGAGGGAATTTTTGTGCTGCGGAATACTGCAAAATGTAGCAGCGGCGTCCTCGCCGCCGGTGGTTGGCGATAACGGCCGTCGCCGGGGACGGTGACGCTACAGGGGCAGACCGCTTGAACTACGCCGGAACGGGGGCGAGGTCGCCCGGGAGGGTGCCTTCGTTCTTTTTGTCCGGGGCCGGTGCGGCGGCCACGGCTTCGGCGGGAACGGGCGGCGGGGGCGGTTCGCGGTGGGGCGGATTTTTCATTTCGCCGTGCTCGATGAGGTCGCGGATCTGCGAGCCTTCGAGCGTTTCCCATTCGAGGAGGGCTTTGGCGATGAGGTCGAGCTTTTCGCGTTTGGCTTTGAGCAATTCCGTGGCGCGGGCGTAGGCCTCGTCGATGAGGGACTTCACTTCGGCGTCGATGGCCTGCGCGGTGGACTCGCTGTAGTCGCGCATGCGGCTGAAGTCGCGGGCCAGGAAGAGGTGTTCGTCGCCCTCGCCGTATTCGATCATGCCCATCTTCTCGCTCATGCCCCATTGGCAGACCATTTTGCGGGCGATGCCGGTGGCCTGTTTGATGTCGCCACGGGCGCCGCTGGTCACGTCGCCGAAAACGATATCCTCGGCCACGCGTCCGCCCATGATGACGACGAGGTGGTCGAGGAGTTCCTTGCGCCGCGTGTTGTATTTGTCCTCCTCCGGCAGCCACATGGTCGAACCGAGGGACGGTCCGCGCGGGATGATCGTCACCTTGTGCAGCGGTGCGGTGTGCTCGAGAAGTTCGAGCAGCAGGGCGTGGCCGGCCTCGTGGTAGGCGGTGACTTCCTTTTCCTTTTCGCTGATGGCCATGCTGCGGCGTTCTTTGCCCCAGCGGACTTTGTCGCGGGCTTCCTCGAGTTCGCGCGTGGTGATGGCCTTGAGTCCTTTGCGCGCGGCGAGGAGGGCGGCCTCGTTGATCACGTTGGCCAGCTCGGCGCCGGAATAGCCGGGCGTGCCGCGGGCGATGACACCGAGGTCGACGGTGTCGGCGACTTTCACTTTCTTGGAGTGGACTTTGAGGATTTCTTCGCGTCCGCGCACGTCGGGCAGATTGACCGTGACCTGCCGGTCGAAGCGGCCGGGACGGAGCAGCGCCGGGTCGAGCACGTCGGGGCGGTTGGTCGCGGCGATGATGATCACGCCGTCCTGCGCGTCGAAGCCGTCCATCTCGACAAGGAGCGCGTTGAGCGTCTGCTCGCGTTCGTCGTGTCCGCCGCCCATGCCGTGTCCGCGGTGGCGTCCGACGGCGTCGATTTCGTCGATAAAAATGAGACACGGTGCACTCTTGCGGCCCTGTTCGAACATGTCGCGGACGCGCGAGGCGCCGACGCCGACGAACATTTCGACGAAGTCCGAGCCGCTGATGCTGAAGAACGGCACATCGGCCTCGCCGGCGATGGCGCGGGCGAGGAGGGTTTTGCCCGTGCCCGGAGGTCCGACCATGAGCACGCCCTTGGGGATACGGCCGCCGAGTTTCTGGAATTTTTTCGGGTCCTTGAGGAAATCAACCAGTTCGGAGACTTCTTCTTTCGCTTCCTCGACGCCGGCGACGTCCTTGAAGGTGATTTTGTTTTTGTCGCGCGCCATCATGCGCGCCTTGCTCTTGCCGAAGTTGAAGGCGCCGCGTCCGGCCATCTTCAGTTGCGAGCGGAAGATGAAATAAAGGATGACGAGGAACAGCAGGATCGGGAGAAAGCCGATCAGGGTGGTGGCGAGGAGGTTCGACTCCGAGCGCACGGCGGGGGTGATCCCCGCCTCGGCCAGTTGTTTTTCCAGCGCTTCGCCGTTGAAAGGCATGAAGACCGGCGTGCGGAACTCGACGAGGCGTTCCTCGGGTTCGGTGGCCGGCGGGACGGTCACCATTTTGCGGTAGTAGCCGGAAATGGTCTGGGTGTTGCGCCCTTCCTCGACGACCAGTTCGACCGGACGTTCGGCGGTGGAGACGATTTTACCTTCGGCCAGCAGGGTCGAGAATTTCGGGTAGGTCAGCTCATCGATCTGGGCGAGGTTGCCGCCGCGGAAAATGAAGGCGCCGCCGATGAGAGCGAAAGCCACGGCAAAGAGGAGGAGGCCCCGCCAGTTGAATTGCGGGTCGGGATCGGGACCGCCCGGACGGCGGTCCTCGGGTTTGTTGCTATTGTTCGCGGACACGGATCTGTGAGAATGAACTTAAGCATGCCACGGGGGAAGATCAAATGAATGGGCGCCGGGCCCTGGCGGTCTCGGTCCATGATGTCAGTCCGCTGACCCGCCAGGCCACCGACCGGATGCTGGCCGACTTGGACGGCGCCGGGGTGGGGGTGACCTCGCTTTTGGTCGTGCCCGACCACCACCACAAAGCGGATATCGACCAAAACCCCGGATTTCTCGCGTGGCTGCGCGAGCAACAGGCGGCGGGGCACGAAATTGTCCTGCACGGGTTCTACCATCTGCGTGCATCGTGCGCAGGCGACGGTCCGGGGAGGCGTTTGGTGACGCAACACTACACCGCGGGCGAGGGGGAGTTTTACGATTTGGACTACGAGAAGGCGCGCGAGCGGATGGAAGCCGGACGCGAGATGCTGACCGGGGTCGGGCTTGAGGTGGTTGGTTTCATCGCGCCCGCGTGGCTGCTCGGCGAGGAAGGTGAAAAGGCGGCGCGCAATCTCGGTTTTGCTTATACGACGCGGTTGGGCGGCGTGCTGGATCTGCGTTCGGGCGAATGGACGCGTTCGCAATCGCTGGTCTACAGTCCGCGTAGCGCGTGGCGCCGTAACGTGAGCCTCGGGTGGAATGCTTTTCTCGCCGCGCGTCTGCGGAAAAATCCGCTGGCCAGGCTCGGATTGCATCCGCCGGATTGGGAACACGGGGCGATCAAGACGCAGGCCTTGCGTCTGGCGAAACATTTGGCCAAGGACCGGCAAGTGATCTGCTACCGCGACTGGGTTGGGGCGTAGACGGGCGAGCGTTCAGGTCCGGCTCAGCTCCAGCATGCGGCGAATGGGGAGTTCGGCGCGGGCGCGGAGGTCTTCCGGAATGAGGATCTGCGGCGAGAGGTCGCGCAGGCAGTCGCGGAGTTTGTCCAGCGTGTTCATCTTCATGTAACGGCAGTCCGCACAGGCGCAGTGGTCGGTCGGACCCGGGATGAATGTTTTGTCCGGAATCTCGCGCTTCAGCCGGTGCAGCATGCCGGACTCGGTGACGATGATGAACGCCCGGGCCGGCGAATTTTTGCAGTAGCCGACCATTTTTTCGGTCGAGCAGACCTCGTCGGCGAGGATACGCACCGCGTGGGTGCATTCGGGGTGGGCGACGACGGGGGCGTCCGGATATTCGGCGCGGATTTTTTCGATGCTCTGGCGGGTGAATTCGACGTGGACGTAGCAGTTGCCCTTCCAGAGCGTCATGGGTCGCCCGGTCTGCTCCATGACCCACGCGCCGAGGTTTTCGTCCGGGACGAAGAGGATGTTGCGGTCGGCGGGGACGCTCTCCACGATTTTGACGGCGTTGCCGCTCGTGCAGATGACGTCGGAGAGCGCTTTGACCCCGGCCGAGCAGTTGATGTAGGCGACGACGCAGTAATTTTTGTCCGCGTGCTCCTGCAGGTAAGCCGCGAGTTTTTCCGGCGGACATGAATCGCTGAGCGAGCAGCCGGCGTTCAGGTCGGGGATGACCACGGTTTTGCCGGGGTTCACGATTTTGGCCGTTTCGCCCATGAAGTGGACGCCGCAGAAAGCGATGACATCGGCCTCGGTTTCCGCGGCGCGGTAGGCCAGCCCGAGCGAGTCGCCGACGTGGTCGGCCAGCTCCTGGATTTCGGCAACCTGGTAGTTGTGCGCGAGGATGACGGCGTTGCGCTCCTTTTTGAGGCGCTTGATTTCGTCGGCCAGGAACATGGCAATATTATGGCGGCGTGCGCGTCGGGGCGCAATCAGAGCGCGAGCTTTTCCGCGTCTTCAGCGGTTCCGACCGAATGGACCACGGTGCCTTTGCGGATGCGCGCGACCATGCCAGCCAGCGTGGTGCCGGGTCCGAGCTCGAGGAAAGTGTCCGCGCCGACCTCGTCGAGCAGCGTGGTGACGCAGTCGGCCCAGCGCACGCTGTCGGTCACCTGGTCGGCGAGCGTGCGGCGGATGTCGTCCGCGCTGCGCACCACCTTGGCGTCGACGTTGCAGACCACGGGAAAACGCGGCTCGTGCAGCACGGTGCGCACCAGTTCCTCGCCGAGCCGTTCGTAGGCGGGCTGCATGAGGCGCGAGTGGAAGGCGCCGGCCACTTTGAGTTCCACCGCCTTGCGGATCCCGTAGTCCTTGGCCAGACCGACCGCCACGGCGATCTTGCTCGCTTCACCGGAGACGACGATTTGTCCGGGCGAATTGATGTTGGCCACGTCGACATCGGCCGCGGCGGCGAGGTCGCGCACGACATTTTCGTCGACGCCGATCATGGCGGCCATGCCGCCGCGGGTCGCCTCGCAGGCGTCCTGCATGAATTGTCCGCGCCGCGCCACGAGCCGGAGCCCCGTGGCGAAATCGAACGTGCCGGCCGCGGCATGCGCGGTGAATTCGCCGAGGGATAGCCCGGCGGTGCCGGCGACCGGGAGGTCGCCGAATTTTTCCCGCACGACGGCGAGGGCGGCGAGGCCGTGCACGTAAAGAGCGGGTTGGCAGACGGAGGTTTTGGTCAGCTCCTCCGCGGGGCCTTCCCAGCAGATTTTGCTCAGGGGCCACCCGAGAATTTCGTCCGCTTGGCGGAAAAGATCCGCGGCGGCGGGATGGGCGGCGGCCAATTCGCGTCCCATGCCGACGGCTTGGGCGCCTTGGCCGGGGAAGATGAGGGCGATCTGCTTTGTCATAAAAGGCGGCCGAGCCGGACCAGGCGAGCGGCCCGGGCGGCCGCCGCCTCGAGAAGCGGTCCGGCCTGTTGCATGGCGTGGTCGAGGGTCATGGGTTCGTTGGTGATCGGCAGCACGGCGTCGAAGTCGCCGTGGACCTCCTTGGTTAGCGGAACCGAGCCGGCGAGGGCAATGACGGGTTTCCCCCAGGCCCGGGCGAGGCGGGCCACGCCGGCGGGGGCTTTGCCGGCCGCGGTCTGCGCGTCCAGCCGTCCCTCGCCGGTAACCACGAGGTCGGCCGTTTGCACGGCCGCGTGCAGGCCGGTCAGTTCGGCCACCAGATCGAAGCCGGGCCGGAGTTGTCCGCCGAAAAAAGCCATCAGTCCGTAGCCGAGGCCGCCGGCCGCTCCGGCGCCCGGCGTCGAAGGGTCCGGGGCTCCGAGGTCGCGTCCGGCAAGGGCGGCGATGGCCGCCAGGGTTTGCTCGAGAGTCGCGACGTCCGCCGGTGTCGCGCCTTTCTGCGGGGCGTAAACGTGCGAAGCTCCCGCCGGTCCGAGCAGCGGGTTGTCCACGTCGACGAGTCCGGTGATGGCGGGAAAGGTGCGAGCCGGCGGTGCGATGCGCGCCAGCCCGGCCAGTCCGGCGGGCACCGGATCCAGCGGGCGGTCCGCGCGGTCGAGGAAGGCGAAGCCTGCAGCCGCGGCCATGCCGCATCCGGCGTCATTGGTTGCGCTGCCCCCGAGGGCGAGAAAGACACGCGCCGCGCCGGCCTCCGCGGCGGCGAGGAGCAGTTCGCCGAGGCCGGCTGTGGTGGCGGTCAGCGGAAGGCGTTCGTCGGCGGCCAACCCGGCGAGTCCCACGACCTGCGAACTTTCGAGCCAAGCCGTGTGTGTCGCGGGGTCCCAGAGCCAGACAACTTCGCGGGTGCGTCCCCGGGCATCGCGGGCCGGTGTGCGGCGGCGTTGTGCTCCGGTCGCTGCCTCGATGACCTCGAGTGTTCCGTCCCCGCCGTCGGCCACCGGATGCGCGACCGTTTCGCCCGGCGCCCCGCCGCGCTGCCAGCCCCTTTGCATCGCCTCCGCGGCCTCGCGGGCCGTGAGGGATCCTTTGAATTTGTCCGGTGCGAAGAGCACCCGCATGCCCCGAGGCTAACGGTCGCGGGATCAGGCCGGCAAGCGGGAGCCCGCGCTCTACTTGGTTGAGTGGTGGTGCGGGCGGCGTCTAAATTGGCGTCCGGTGTTTCCCGCGCTGCTCAACTGGTCCTCCGCCGTTCTCTTGGCGGCGGGGCTGGCGGTTTCCCAGATTCTGCTGGGCGGATGGTGGTTCCCGGCGCTGGCTGCACCGGGCTATCTGCTGGTCGGCGCGGCCGCGGTGGCGGCGGGGCTCTTGTTCTGGCGTCCGCGGGGCGCGCCGGCGGCGTGGTGCACGGGCACGGTGTTGTTGTTCGGCGGTTACCTGCTGTGGCGCCAGTCCGCAAGCCCGGATCCCTATGCCGCGCGGGATGACACGTGGCTGCTGCTCGGGGCGGTGTCCGTCTATCTCACGGCCGCGTGGCAGTTGCGCGGCGACGGGGTGCGCTGGCTCGTGCTGGGCACACTGGTGGCGTTGGGGGTGGCGCAGGCCGTGCTGGTGGTGGTGCAATTCACGGCGGACGCGCCTTTCCATCCGCTGGCCGATCTGGCGCCGCACCTGCGGTTGCCGCGCGGCGACGGGACGGGGCCGAATCCCGGTTACGTGTCGGGAACCCTGGCCAGCCGCGGATCGCTCTCCGCCGTGCTGCAGGCTTCGACCTTTCTGGCTTTGGGTATGCTCGTGTGGGGCCGCGGCGGCGTGGCGCTCAAACTCCTGCTCTTCTGGGCGACGGCGGCGGGCTTTGCTGCGCTGACGTTGTGCCTCTCGCGGTCCGCCTACGTGGGCACGGCGGCGGGTCTGGCGACCTTCGCGTTGGTGAGTTTCATGGTGGCGGGCCGGGGTGCGGTGTCGCACCGTTTCTGGTTTGCCGCCGGCGCGCTGGTGGCGGTCGCCGTGTCGCTGCTGCTGGCGTTTCCCCTCGCGCTGGAGAGCATCGCGGTGCGGGTGCGCTTCGATGCGCTGGGGCTCGATGCCTACCGCGAGTCGTTGTGGTTCGTCGTGGTGCCGCCGATGCTCGCGCTGGATCCGTGGTTCGGAACGGGCGCCAACATGTTCGACCAGTTGTCCCTGCGCTACCGCGGCTCGAGTCTGGCGGGCTGGCCCGTGCACGCGCACAACGACTGGCTGCAACTGCTCGTGGAATACGGACGCGCCGGCTTCGCGCTGGGTTGCCTTTTCTTCGCCGTCCATTTCGCGTCGGGTTGGCGGACCGCGTTGCGCCTGGCGCGCGAGATCCCGCCGGCCGGCTGGTTGCCGCGCGGGACGGAGCTGGGTTTGGTCACCGGATCCCTCGCGGTGCTGGCCGCGCAGGGTGCGCATTCGTTTTTCGACTACCGTTTGCACGTGCAGGCCGCCGTGCTGCCGGTGGCGTTGTCTGCCGGGTGGATCGCCGCGGCGCGCACGGGCTGCCTGCCATCCGGCGGGGCGGACCGCTGGCCCGCGTGGCTGCTGCCGTTGGGGCTCCTGCCGGCGGTCGCGGGCGTTCTGCTGCTGTGGTCCGTCGGACGCGAGGCGCGGGCCGAGCAGGCGGCCTTTTCGGCCATCAATGCCCTGTATCGCGGGGAACCGGACCGGGCTTGGGAGCTGGTGCAGGAGGCGCTGCACACGAGTCCGCGGCATCCGCGCCTGCTGGTCGTGGCCGGTGAATCGGCCGGCGTCCTCGGCAACCGGGCGGCGACGGAAGCCGCGCGGTCCGCGTGGTATGGCCGCGCGGCTTCGTCTTTCGAGGGGGTCGTGCGCGAGCGCCCGTGGTTGCCTTACGGTTGGCGGGAGTTCGCGCTGGCCAGCGATTGGAGCGGTCGCACGGATGTTTCGCTGCCTTGGCACCTGCGCGCCATCGCCCGCGAGCCGGATCATGCCCGCGGCTACGAATACCTCGCGCTCCATTTTTGGAAGCAAGGACGCAACGAAGAGGCCGCGCGTCTTTTCCGGTTGGCCCGGCGGTTGCCGGGCTCCACGCTGGCGCGCGAGTTTCTCGAGCGCATCGAGCGCGAACGGCGTCCGTCCGCGCCGCCGGGCGAAACTTTTTGACAGGCCTGCGGCGCGGGGCCGACGATGCCGCCATGCGAACCGCCCTCCGGACCCTCCGCAAAGTCTGGCCGCTCGCGTTCGGGGTGTGTTTCCTGCCGCTCGGCGGCTGCCAGTGGGAGGTCGGCGAGGTCCCGCTGCCACGGCCCAGCCCGACGCCGACGCCCTCGCCCACTCCGGCGGCGCAGTTCGCCGCTGCAGATAGCACCGATACCCGCTCGACCGGTGTCTCGCTGACCGAGCAGGTGGTGCTGGCCGGTGCGGATTTGGTGACGTCCGCCAGTGCCACCGCGGTCGAAGAGGCGGCGTCGTTTGCAAGGACGGTTCGTCGCCTGGCGGTCGCGCCGGTTTCGGCCGCGGACGAGTGGCCCGCGGCGGCGGCCTCGCTGGCCGCGGCCAAGCGTTCCTACCAGACGGCCGAGGCGGCGGTTTTTTATGTCGACCCCGCGTCTCCGGAGGAACTGGCGGCGCAGCCCGACCCGTTCGGCGCGGGTGCGGAGTCCGGCGCCGGCGATGCTTTCGCGGAGATCGACCGGCGCCTCGCGCGGATGGCGCGTGCGACCGCCGGCGGAAACGACGGGGACGCATGGCCGGAACTTCTCGGCCTCCTGCCGGAGTTGGCGGCATGGTCCGGCCGGCTGCACGCGGACCTGCAATCCCTGGCCGACGCATGGGATCCCGCTGCGGCGGGGGGCTTCCGCGAAAAATATTTCCTGGCGTCGCCGGAGCACGCCGTGGCCCGCATTTTCCAGGGCCTGCTGGCGCAGAGCGGGGACGTCTTGCCCCGGCGTTGGCTGGATGGACGGTCGGTGCCCGCCGAAGTGACGGGCCGGACGGCCGCCCTGCGCGATCTTTACCTCGGTGTTTCGGAGGAGCATCCCGCAGGCCGGGGCTTGCACGATCTCGTGTTCGCCGCGTCGCCGGCCCAGGCCATGGCGACCTACGCGGCCATCGCGCGGGCCGTCGCCTTGGCCGAGGCCCTGGCGCTCGCCCCCGGCCACGCCGAGACGCGCCGGCAGTTGCGGGCCGCGCTGGAGGAGGTGACGCGGCAACTCGAGGTGTCGGCGGCCGCGGTGGGTCTCCGCATCGTCGAGGTGCCCGGGTGAGTCATAGCGCCTGGCCGGCGGCCCGGGCGCTGGCCCACGCCCACTGGAAATTGTAGCCGCCGAGCCAGCCGGTCACATCGACCACCTCGCCGATGAAGAAAAGTCCGGGCACGGCGCGCGCCTCCATCGTTTTGGACGAAAGATCGCGCGTGTCCACTCCGCCGAGGGTCACCTCCGCTTTCGGGTAGCCTTCGGTGCCGGTGAAGTCGACCGGCCAGCCGTGCAACAGGCGTCCGACTTCCCCGCGCTCGCGGGCCGTCCATTGCGCGACCGGTTTGTCCGGCGTGTGGCGCGCGCACCAGGCTTCGGCGAAGCGCCGGGGCCAGACGGAAGCCAACTGCGCGACCGCGGGTCCGCGTCCGGGCACCGGGACTTCCGCGCCGTCCGGCAGCAGGTCGAACGACAACGTTTCCCCCTCGCGCCAGTAGCTGGAGATTTGCAGGACGGCGGGGCCGCTGAATCCGCGGTGGGTGAACAGCAACGCTTCGTCGAACACCGCGCTGCGGTGGCGGACGCGCACCGGCAGGGACACGCCGCTCAGGGCGCCGAACGCGGCCCGGTCGCGCCCGCCGGAGGTCAGCGGCACGAGGCCGGGGCGGAGAGCGGTGATGCGCAGGCCGAATTGCCGGGCCAGACGGTAGCCGAGGTCGCTGGCGCCGAGTTTCGCAAAGGAGAGCCCGCCGGTGGCCACGACGAGCGCCCCGGCCGTGCATTCGCCCGCGTTGGTGCGCACACGGAAAGGTCCGGGGCCGGCCACCTCCTCCACCCGCACGCCGCAACGGACCGCGACGCGCGCGCGGGCGCATTCCGCGAGAAGCAGGTCGATGACCGCTTGCGACCGCGTGTTGCAGAAAAGCTGCCCGAGTTTCTTCTCGTGCCACGCGATGCCGTGGCTCTCGACGAGCGCGAGAAAATCCGCCGGCGAGTAGCGGGCCAGAGCGGAGCGGCAGAAGTCCGGATTCGACGAAAGATAGTTCTCCGGGCCCGCGCCGAGGTTGGTGAAGTTGCAGCGGCCGCCTCCGGAGATGGTGATCTTCTTGCCGACCCGGTCGTTGTGTTCGAGCACCAGCACGCGACGCCCGCGTCCGCCCGCCGTGGCGGCGCAGAAAAGTCCGGCGGCGCCCCCGCCGAGAACGATGACATCATACCGCGTCATGGACCGGCCGGCATCCTCGCCGCCGTGCCGGCCGGTGGCGATGCATTTGAAGAGTCTTTGGTCCGCGCACGCGGTGTGATACACTGCGCGTTTGCCATGACGAAAAAGCAGCAGACCACGGCCAAAAAGAAAGCACCCAAACCGGCGAAGACCCGCACGCCCTGGGCCAAGGTGCGCGGATCGAAAATCCACGGCCGCGGCATGTTCGCCTCCCGGGCGATTCCCAAGGGCACGCGCGTCATCGAATACACCGGCGAGCGCATCACCAAGGCCGAGGGCTGGCGCCGCGAGTTGGCCCGGCAGGAGCGGGCCGCCCGCGGCGGCGACGGTTGCATCTACATTTTCGAACTGAACACGAAGGTCGACATCGACGGCAGCGTGCTCTGGAACACGGCGCGCTACATCAACCATTCGTGCGACCCCAACTGCGAGTCGCAGGTCGTGCGCGGCCGGGTGTGGATCAGCGCCATCCGCGACATCGCGCCCGGCGAGGAATTGTCCTACGATTATTACTACGATTACGACCACTACCACGAGCACCCCTGCCGCTGCGGGGCGGACAATTGCGCCGGCTTCATCGTCAAGGCGCCGGTGCGGTGGCGGGTGCGCCACGCCGCCTCTCGGTTGAAAAAGAAGCAGGCCCGGCGGCGCGCCGCCTAGGGCTTTTCGAGGGCCGCGGTCACGGCCTGTTCCAGCCGGCTGCGCGGCGCGGGGTCCGCGAGTTTCCCGTCCTTGCCCAGCAACCACATGGTCGGCACGGACTGGATCTTGAAGCGCTGGGCCAGTTCGTTGTCCCACCCTTTGCCGTCGAAGAATTGCGGCCAGGTCATTTTGTTTTCCGCCGTGAACTTCTCGAGGGCGGTCCGGTCGTTGTCGAGCGAGATGCCGACGATTTCGAAGCCACGGTCTTTGAATTTTTCGTAGGTTTCGACCAGCTGCGGGACTTCCTCCACGCAGGGCGGACACCAGGTGGCCCAGAAATCGACGAGGACGACTTTGCCGCGGAGGTCGGCGAGGTCGAACTTCCGGCCGTCCACGGTCGTGAAGGTCAGCTCGAGCGGACGGGCCCGCATCGCCATCAGGTCGAGACCGCTTTTGGCGGCTTGCGCGATGTCCGGGTCCTCGTCCCCGGCGATTTCCTCGTAGATGGCGCGCGCCGCGTCGGCGTCGAAGTTCTCGAGGGCCTGGGCCTCCGTGAGTTTGAGGGCGGGCCGCCGCGCGTCGTCCGGGTGCGTCTCGAGGAATTTCGCGATGGCCGCGCTCAGTTCGCGCGCCGAGGCCTCGGTGCGGACGCGGTCGAAATCGACCGAGGCGATCTGCAGGAGGACCAGGCCCGCGTCGGCGCGGATGTTGAGCGGCGCTTCCCGGTCGTCGGCGATGGCGCGCAGTTCCTTGCTCTGGGTGGCGAGGTCGGGCTCGCGGTCCTGCAACATGGCCAGCGAGTTGCCGATCTGCATGACGGCCATGCGCGCTTCCCAGCGGTTCGGGCTTTGCGGGAAGTCGTGGACGAAGGCCTCGAAGTGCCCGAGTTGCGAGGCGAGGCGTTCGGCGAGGAGTTTGCGGCCCGCGGTTTCGTCTTCCGGCAGGTCGGCGGTCAGCTGCGCGGCCTCGTCCTGCAGGTTTTCCCAGACCGCGGCCTCGTCCGGTTGCGCGCGCACCACGGCAGACCCGAGCGCGAGGGAGGCCAGCAGGACGGGGAGCAGTTTCATGTCAGGCCAGTCTCCGCGTTGCCCCGTCCGCTGGCAAGTTCCCGCAAACGTTCGGCGGCGCGCCGCACTGTTTCGGGCGAAAGCGCATCCAGCCGTCCCCCCGGCGCCCGCAGGACCCGCACCTGGCTGTGGGGCGGCGCCCAGACGCCCGGGTCGGTCGGTCCGAAAAGCAGCAGCGAAGGTGTGCCGACCGCGGCCGCAAGGTGGCTGATCCCCGTGTCATGGCCCAGGTAAAGCAAACCGCCGCCGAGGGCCGCGGCCAAGTCGGGCAGCGGGAGGTTTTCCAGGTAGCGGACGCGGTCCGGGGCGCCGAGGTCGCGCAGCATCGAGAGGGCGGCCGCGTCCGCCTCGCCGCCGACGATGGCGAGTTGCAGGCCGGGGTCGTCCTCCAGCCAGCGGCTGGCGAGGGTCCGCCAGTTTTCCGGCGCCCAGTTCTTGGCCGCGCTGCCGGATCCGGGGTGCAGGAAAACGGACGGCCGGACACCACGGTCGGGCGCGATGCCGAGGTGGACGGCCCTGGCGGACAATGGCAGGCCCAGTTCCGCCAAGGGCGCCGCCAGTTGGTCGATGGCATGGGCGCCGCCGCCGGCGCGGTGCGGTCCCTCCACCAGGCGCCGCACTCCCGCGGCCCGCAGGTTCTCCGCGAACATGCCGTCCGGGTCGTAAAGGTAACTTATGACAAGATCGAACGACGCGAAATACGCGCGCAGCGCGGGGTCGGCCGCGGGGCCGCGGGTGAAGAAGCCGGCCAGCGGACCGTATTCGATCGAGCGCACGCCGTCGACGAGTCCGCCGGCCCGCGCGAGCGCGGCGATGCCGGGGTAGGCGAGCACCTCGAGGTGCGCGTCCGGTTCCGCCTCGCGCAACGCGGCCAGGACCGGGAGCGTCAGCAGGAAATCACCGAGGGCACCGCCCCGGATGACGAGCGCGCGGCGGAAGGCCGGTTCGGACACTCAGTAGCCCCGCATGGCGCCCATCTGGCTGCCGAGTGCGCCGCCGCCCTCCCATTTGGCCGGGCGGTTCCACGGGATGGTGCTGAGTCCGCGTTGCGAGGCTTCGCTCGGCGGCGGCGTGACGGTTTCGCAGGCGGCCAACCCGGTCGCGGCGAGGGCGAGAAGCAGGAACCGCGGCAGCATGGCGGATCAGTCGCGCTGGGCCTGGTAGATGACGGTGTCGCCGGGCATGACGCTCAGCCCGCGCGGGACGGTGCGGA
>Ga0172372_10004635_pt1 | contig 19465 bp, 28 predicted proteins | sample LakKiv5m_2_FD_114544 | JGI IMG/M metagenome (GOLD analysis project Ga0172372, IMG submission 114544) | Freshwater microbial communities from Kabuno Bay, South-Kivu, Congo - kab_092012_9.5m | ecosystem: Environmental > Aquatic > Freshwater > Lake | place: Democratic Republic of the Congo...
AGTGGATTGAAATCATTATAGACCACTGTTTTCAAATTTGGGAACTTTTTCAAGTCCATATTATAGAAACACCAAAACATTCCACCGAATGTTTCTACATAGGTTTCCATCTCTTGCGGGTAGTAAGGGACTATCCACTTACCAATTTTACTTTTTCCTCCGATATATGATAACATTTTACAAGTATAATAAAGTTTATTCAACAAACCAAACATAGCATCACATTCGAAAATCGCAATGCTAAATTTTCAATTTGTTATTCTTTTTGTTAGGAAATGTTTATATTTATGTTAAGAGAGTGTTAACACTTTCCATAAACCAAATAAATTCGAGACTATGAAAAAATTATTTTTGGTTTTAATGATGGGACTTATGGTTTTACCGTCATTCGCTCAGAGCTGGAAAGGAAAGAAGAAACACAGAAGACATCAGCAAACAGAAGTTGTGTCAGAAGTGCGACCAATTCACAGAGAACGTTGGGTCGAAAGAGATGGTGAACATTATGTCATCGTATCAAGAACCACCATAACCGCAGAGGACTACCGAAGAATTAGAAATGCTAACAAGTAATTACTTGTAACAATTCTTATAAGGGCGACATGAAGCCTTTTGACTGAACCCCATGGAACCACATGGGGTTTTTTTACAATATGACTGACCATATTTTCGTGGTTTTTTGAATTTCTTACCTTCCCCCAATTCACCTTCTTCCTTATAATTTTTGATTTCTTGAGACAGTTCAAGTACCGTAGAATATAACATTTTTAGAAACTTTTTCCATCTTTTTGGGTTGTGTTGTCTTAAAAGGGATAACACCTCAACTGAATGTGGATACTTGTCTTCGGTATATTCTTCGGAGGAAATGGCATAAAGAACATCACGAGCTATTTCATCCGCCTGACCACCTTTACCGAAATATTCTAAAATGGATTTCAAACTATCAAGGAGTTCTTCCTTTGTATACTTACCTATCAGTGATTGATACTCTTTTACAATGCCCTCTAAAGTTTCATTGGCATAAGCCCTATATTCGAAATCGTGACCCCAATACTTCTCATCTACTTGTGGGTCGTATTTTTCCATTTCCTTATCAGTCAAGTAATGAGTGGTAAACAAGTCCATAAGGTGTTGTAACTCATGGTAAAGTGAATTGTACAATGCTTTACGAGTTGGATGAATTGCCTCATCGGGATTCACAACAATAAAAAGATTATAAAGATTTCTCGGACGATTAGGTTTAATTTTGAAAACCGCGCCCTGACTCTCAAAGTCATTCAAATAATAAATTGGGATGTTGACCTCCGCACCCGATGGGTCCTTGACATATACAGTGCCTTTGAGAGGTTGATTGTCATCTCTGTCCGAATAGTCTTTCCAAATTTTGTCAACAACATAGTTCAAATCAGAAATAGTTCTTGAACCTAACTTGACCCTTTTTGAACCCTCTTCCAATTTACTCTTAACATGGTTTTGAGTATATTGTTGTAAGATATTTCTGATTAACCCTTCCATATTTAGATAAATACATGGCGTGTCAAGAATGTAAAAAACCCAAAAATTACATCAGTCCAAAAAGGATACAATCTTTTTGGATTATATCGGGTTTATATGTTATTGCTAGTGTTGTTTATACAACCTACAAACTTTTGGAAAATCTTATACAGGTATTTTAGATTTATCAAATCTAACATTTACCTTCAAATATAAATCTCCACCAGGGAACCCCTTACCTTTAATTCTGAGAGGTTTTGTTGAGTCGAACATGGTGGGTGTAGTAATCTTGAGTTCTCCGTCAGGATGCGGAATAATGAAATGTTCGTTCAGCAATTCGTTATAATCCAAAAACAAATCGTAAATTAAATCATTGTTCATTTTGGTGAATCCATCTGTTGGTTCAACAAAAATTTGTAGGACTAAGTCCCCATATCCAAATTGAGAAAAATCACCTTTCGATTCTAATTTAAAAAATTGACCATCGTCGGACCCTTTGGGTAGAGAAACTTTGATGGTTTCGAAAACTTGTTTGATGCCCACCCCCGAACAAGTATTACAATACTTGGTGAGGATGTATCCTTTTCCCTGACAACTAGGACAAGTGCTTCGGACCTGTTGTTGAAAGAACCCTGAACCAATTACTTGAATGAGAACTCCCGCCCCTTTACACACATCGCAACCCCTTTGTTCACCACCTGAACCATTACAATCACCACAAGCGGTACTTCTTTGATATGAGAACTCTTTGTCAACCCCCTTGTAGGAATCCAAAACAGAAATATTAACTTTGATTACTTTATCAGGACCTTTCGCTCTACGCGCCTGTTGTCTTCCCCCACCCCCGAACATATTCTTGAAGAAATCTTCAAAGTCGGTCCCATTGAATGGGTTGTTTTTTCCCGTGATGTAATTAGTTTTCTTTTGTGGGTCGGAAAGAACGTCATACGCCTCGGCAATCTCTTTGAACTTCTCTCCACCTTCGGGATTCACATCAGGATGATATTTCTTTGATAGGGACCTATAAGCCTTTTTGATTTCGTCTTCCGTGGCGTTTTCACTAACACCTAATATACCAAAGTAATCTTTCATGAGTTTTAACCCCAAATATTTTGTTGTCTTGTTTAAGAATAAAGTTCGTAAAAAAATAATCAAGAAGTTCAGTAACTCAAAAAAGGCGAAAGACTTTTTTGAAGAAAAAGTTCAATCAAGTTCTTCAGTGATTTTTGAGAAACGGATATTGGGTGGTGTGGATTCAATTTTGGAAATTGGATTATTAGGTCCCAAATCTTCTCAGGTTGATTACGTGTACGTCACAGATGAGTTAGGAAGAAACGTTCGTGTTAAATTTGATGATGAAACAACTGAACTTATCAAGATAGTTCAATTCAAAGAAGAAGAAAAAATCTTTGACATAAATAAAAAGAAAAAAATCACAACACCTGAATTGATAAACACTTACTTGAAGGGTGGTGGTGTCAAAATGATTTCGACATTGAACAACAAAGTAATTATCCAAAAAGATGATGTCATAAATCTATTCTCCTTAAAGAGTATTCTCGAGTGTGAAAGATTTATCGACTGTTTATCGAGTCATTTTTACCAACAAAAAAGAAAGGATTGTTTGTTTGTGAAAGACAGTAGTGCCCCTCAAAGGAAATACCTAATTAATTTATTAGGTGATATGGGATTTGATAAGAAGATGTTGTACAGACAGTTTACGACTTACCCTCGTTAAGCATAAAGTGAAAATCCACACCTGAAATTTCAATGGTGAATTGTTTGTGATGTCGGTCCATCTGTCTGAAGTTAGATAACATTTTATCGAAGTCTGCTTTTTCTAATTCAAAAACACAAATGGATTGACCGTTGGGAAATATATTCCCAACCGCATCTGCCAACATGGCTAATTTTTCTAGTTCCCCCAAAGGAGCCTCTTGATTCTGGTCCATAACGATACTTTGTGTTCTACGAATAAGTCTTGTTTTTTCATCTTACGAAGTTGATTGGCAAATTGTTTTTTTTGTTGGTCCAATTCAACTTTGTCTTTTTCTCTTTGTTGTTGTAATTTGTCCTGCTCTTTATTCAGCCAATCCAATAGATTCTGTTCCTGTTTCATCTTCAGTTTCAATTACATGGGATTCTTCAAAACCTATTTGAAGTTTTTCTAAGGTGCTCAAATCGTTGGCTTCGAAAGTATTTTTCAATTGAGCAACAACTTCTTTGAACAATTTTTCTTTGAGTTCTCTTTCTTTATTCAGTCGAATAACTTTGAGAATAATATTCATCGTCTTATCAACGTTTTCTTCGTTGAATTCACAAACGAAACTAATCCCTTTGACTTGTTTGTCTTGAGTTTCGAAGGGGACTATTTGGGTTTCGGCAGACAAGTTTTTAGGTAATCCCCATGTTGAGGGAAAATTAATATCGAAGGAAACAAAGTTTTCTAACTTCCTAATTGAGGAAGTGTATTCAAAAATGTTCTGTAAGTGGCTATAAAATGTCATACTTGTAAAATATAGGTAATCCAATAACTTAAAGAAAGACCAATGAAAAGGATTTCCCTGTGGGTAAAAATCATATTCTTACCCAACAGGGCTCCTATAAGTTTCGAAGAACTCTTAAGTAACACCAAGTTTGTGAACACAAATAGAAAAAGAAATAAACTTTCCCAGTTCAACATTTTGATTACTTCTTTGTTTCTTCTAATATTTCAACTCTCAATTGTTGACAAAGAGCCTTGAGTTCTTGAGCCGTCTTTCTCGCACGGGTTCCAGCACTCTTGTTCCCTTTGTAGAATTTTTCTGTATCAACAGAAATACTTTCAGTCAACTCTTTGATTTTTTGTAAGGTTTCCATTTACTAAAGTTAAAAATGTAAGGTTTATTCAGATAATAATAACCCTTACCGGTTTATCGTCAATACCATTTCAAAGGTGTTGGACATTCTTATTGAGCACTTTGTATGCTTCAGTCAGAATATCCAAATCAGATTTGGCGAAGGGTTTCTCCAAATTGAAAAGTTCATCTATGAATTTAGGAATTGCCTCTCTTATGTTATATTCTGATTGATTATAAAAACTATCCTCAAAAAAAGTTTTAAGGTACTGTTTGTGTTCACCCTCCAACTCGATTTTGATATTCTCAAGTTCGAAATTTTTAAGAGTTTGTTTCCAACACCAAACAAAATGATTTTCGGTGTCTTCTTTAGTTAAAGTAATTTTTGTTTCACCATAATCATCTCCCAACCAAGTATTATGAATTGTGGTAGACAAAGATAAAAAGATATCACCAAACAAGGCAACTTTTTCAGGTATCATATTATGAACCTGAAACCATACTTCAACCTCAGTATTGGGTAATGGCTTTGACATCCAATTATAAAAATTCTCCATAGGGTTACTATGGAGAATATAAATACGAATGTTATTTTGGAAACGATTATTGAGTCTTTTCGTTATAACCAACGATTTTTCTCATTTTTTCGATTTCTTCGTTAATTTTCTTTTGTTTCTTTTCGTCAATTGACTCACCCAACGCTTTGAATATTTTTTCAGAACCTAAAGCACCTTTCTTGGTTTTCAAGTTTCCTGATTCCACATCTTCACCCGCTTGGTCAACGGGTTGAGGATATCTCTTATAAGAAGCGTTCATTTGTTCTCCACCGTAAATGTTGTCTTGGTAGTTCTTGTAGAACTTTTCACCTGTTTTACTTGGTACGACATTTCCTAATGGTTTTCCCTCTTCGTCCACCTCAGCATTACCAGTTTTACTTGAACCTTTGATGTTTGCTTCTATCCACTCATCGTTTGGTTTGATTTCATCATAAACCAAATTTGTCTGACCAGGATAAGCAAACGCATCAATATATTCTTCTACAGCATCAGATGGTACATAAGCCTTCTTATCCATTTTCTTTAGTTCTCCGTTACCTTCAGGGAAATGAATAGGGTTCGGTTCGTATTTTTCATTTGAACCCGTCTTGAGATACTTATTCATCTTCTCAGCGGTAGCTTTGATATGGTCTTGATTAATTTCTTCTTGTCTTGAATCAATTTTATTCTGCATCGGTGCTACAGTAGGTTCTTTTTTCTCGTAACCTTTGGTTTTCTGTTCCATAACTATTCTTTCAATTAAGTCTACCAATTCCTCCTCAGAAAGTTGGATGGATTCAGAAACTTTCGCTTTGCCCTTACCCTTCCAACCTTGTTTCGCTCTCTTGGCAAAATAAAGTTGACTCATTTTAGTTTTATTCTTTTCAGGAACTTTCTTACCGTCTTCCATAAACTTGTCGTTTTGGGCTTTCAATTTCTTGATAGCGGCGTTGAGTTCTTGAATTGTCATGTCAGAGTATTCTCCAGTCTGTTTGACTTCAACATCACCTTCCCACTTCTCTTCCATTCTTTGTTTTTTAATATCAGAGTAGACACCAATGACTTTTGATTTTCTACCATCAAACTTATCTCTCATATATTTACCTTCCTTTGTTTCAGATTTTACCGGATATACTTTCCCGTCGACTTCAAAAGAAGAGTCACCCATTTTAATTGCCTTAGCTCTTGCCCCACTGAACTTATTTCCCTCTTCAGTCTCTTGTTCGTTGAATTCCTTTCCTACTTTCTTTTCGTATTTGTATCCAACATTTTTTACTTTACCTACTTTTACGGGTTCAGTATCAAAATTTCCGTAGGGCTCAACGTTGTCATCAGCCTCAACATTACCCATGGTATATTCCTTCATGTCTTTCTTTTTTCTCAACTTGGCAAAATCAGCCGCTTTTGATTGCTTTCCGTGAAGTTTTTCTTTGGCTTCAACTTTTTTAGAAACTTCAGAAACTAATTCTTCAGCTCTTTTCTCCAAAGCCTCCGAGAGAGCTCTGTCAACAATTCTATCGATGTATTTAGAAAATTTGTCCATCTTTGTTTTTTTAGTATAAATATCTTTTTTTTATGGTTTGTCTATGATTTGCTGTAAATTGAGATTCACAATCTTTCTCACTAAATCTTCGTTTACACCAGTCCTTTTACTCGCTTCACGAATTGCGTTCTCTAAAGTTTCTTTGTTGGAATATTTCACCGCACCTGAATTACCTTGGTTACAATATGGGAAGGTCATACATTTTTTCTTAACCTGTACAAATTTTCCCCCTTTGTATAAAGTTTTTTTACCACCTCTCCATTCACCTTTTTTAGCAACGAACGCCGGTGTCGAATATTGTCCTGAGGAAGACGATGTTGTAGCTTCTACCGCCTCCACTTTACTTTCTTCAATTTTCTTCAATTTTGTGTAATACTTAGGGTCTTCATAAAGATGGTCTTTAGCAATCTCCATAGCAATTTTGATATTTTTGGTGTGTTCCATTTCAACACGAATACCTTTTACCATTTCAGACTCCAAAATTTTTATTAAACTTGGGATAGAAAACTTGGAGCCGTCTTTGTGGTGTTTTTTGGCAATGTCCTCCAAACTCATACCTTTAGCATTACCACCTTCAATTTGTTCCTCCTCTTTTTCTTCTTTGAAGTCACCAAATAAAGGCGCCGAATAAGCCCCCGAGGAACCAGTACCAGTTGCCTCATCAGTTTCCGCCGATTCCATGGCTTGGGTATAAGTTAATAAATCTTTCAAGGAATCAGTTTCCTTACTTACCACAGGATTTTTGAGGTAGGCAGCTTGTAATTCATCTTCGAATTGTTTCTTTGAACTTTCCATCTTAAGCATTTTTTAGACGTGGTTCCCAATAACTTCGGTTCATCCACATGAACTGATAAAACTCTCTGAACATTCTCAAAGTAATATCTTTGACTTCACCTTCAAGTTTTCCTCTTTTGATATCCTTAGCAATTTTGTCCATCAACTTATCCTCGAACTGACGCAAAGTATTATTTTCCATAAAAGATTTTATTTCTTTTCGGATTAATACTTCAATTTCTTTTGTTTCTGAATTTGTGAGTGCCATTACTTCGTTATGTATAAATAGGTCAAACCTCCGATTATGACTCCTGAGATTATTTTACCAAATGTTCTTTTCGCTTTGATTTTTCTCAACTCTTTTTGAGTGTTTTTGAGTTCCGTTTCATATATGGAAACTTTTTTTTCAAGTTGAGTTACTATTTCCGAATAATTTTGTTCTTTCTTTTCGTAGTTGGAAATGATATTCGATTGTAAAGTAGTTTTGGTTTTTAGTTCCAATATTAGTTTGTTGGATAAATCGAGTTGTACCAAAGCAGAATCACCCTTGAGTAAATCAATGGTGATTTTTTTTACAGTTGGTACGGGGATGTTAATATATTCTACTGTCGTTGTAGCGTTCTGAGAGAAAGCGAACGAGCTCGTCATGATTGTAAGAACGAGCGTTATTAATTTTTTTACCATAATCATTTGCTAATGTCACTTTTATGTCATCAATTTCTTCAATGTTTTCATTAACACTTTCTATCTGTTCTTGAAACTCCACAATCTCACTTTGAAGAATTTTATTTTCGAACTCCAAATTTTCGATGTTCTCGTCAATTTTTTTTAACTCCTGAACAGATTGTTCACTCATCTGAACAGCGGGCGTTAAAATGAATACAATCCAATAAAGTAAAAATAAACCACCTAAAACAATTAAAATTGTTTTGTAATGATTCAAAATGAAATCCTTAAATTGTTTGAGTTTGTCTATCATCTGTAGATTGTTTTCTTGATACCAAAACTTTAGACCATTTTGATTTAAAGACTTCGTAAAACCCTTTTAGTTTATTGATGAGCTCTAAGGTTTCATCATCAACTTTTACCATGTTCCCATTGATGTAAACCCCACTACTTTCACCAATTGTGTAAATAAATTCTAAATCCTTATCAATAATTTTTCCCGACCATTCGACGGTATTGGAGTAAACATTCAATTGGTTGAAATCAACCAAATCAGAAACATCCTCAGTGAACTCATCCATAGTGTCTTGGAAAGCAAATTTGTCATCAGATGTGATGTCAGTGTCCGCCTTAGTTTTTCCATGGATTGCCAAAATACCACCCGAAATTCTATATCTTTGGACGTACTCCTCTTCCGCCTCTAAATTTTTCTTTACGGCTTTTCCCACAACTTGAGACTCGTCGTCCGAAATTTTTGCCTCGATGTCTGCTCCTACGTTTATTGGTCCTAATTTCTCGGCATTCAACTGTTCAATTAACATCTTGGAGTTTTTTACCAAGTTCTTAATTTCATCATACCTCTCGTTCAAATAGTTGTTCATCTTTTAATAAATTTTTGAAGTTCTCGAAATCAAATGCTGGACTCAAATCCGTGAACCTTTGATTATAATTACTTCGGGTAACAATTCCCTGAAATAATTCAATACCATCAATTTTGGTATTGTGTCCCACAAATCTTTTTGGGATGTCAAATTCTTCACACAATCTCAAACACAAAGATGCTGTCTGTTGGACTTGTTCATTTGTGTAGGGTTGCCAGAAGACATAGTCCCTCCATTTTCTTTCGTAAACCTCTTCACTATAAATATTACCTATCCAATTCAAAAAGGTGCTACTAAGAGGTTTTTTGGTTAACCAACCAAGATTCTCTAAACAAATAACAATTGTTTCCTTATCGAGAGAATTATGCCCGAAAAACTTGGTCTCCAATTTTGGACTTAGAAGTTCCAAAACCTTACCTTCTCTTGTCACCACAAAATGTGGAATTTTTTCATATTTGGCATTATTCCTAAAACGAAGAGAGGTTAAGTATTCCCCAACCTCTCTAGCCGTATGACACAAAACAATTTGTTTTCTTCTTTTACCCTTAACTTTCGATTTGAAATTTCCGTAAAGAATTACGTCAACCATTTCTGTTTGTGTAACTGAGTCTGTTTATTTTGTTTTCTTGAGGGACCTCTTCTTCAGGTGTATTTTCCTCAGTCAAAGTTGAAAATTTTTTGTTTGTTATTTCATTTAGAACTTTTTCCAATTCTTCTATTTCCTGTTGAGTGGGTGTCAATTTAACAGTTTGTTCCTCCTCAAGAATTTCCGCCTCTACTTTTCCTGCTTGTTTCGACAACTCATCAATATCACCTTCAGGTAAAACAGGTTTCGGTTTTTCTTTTTTAGATTCTTCTTCAAACCTAACTAACATGTGAAGGAAAGAAAGAGATATCAGTGGTAACATCCCTCCAGCAAAAAGAGCTAAAAACCTTTTATGTGAAATGGCGTCTCCCTCTTCAACTCCAATATAACTAACAATTGGGTCAACCATTTCCACCCAATCTAAAAACATTTTGGAGTTTACGTCAATGAATTGATAAGCAAAAAACATGTTTCCTAAAAATTGAATGAATGTTACAATCCCAAACGGGACATATACAACACGACCCATGTTTGCTGAGATTGCCGCTAAGGCAGACAAAGCGGCAATTTCAATACCAATCGAAAGGTAAATTGCCCAACTGAAAGGGTTAGTGATGCCGTACCAAGAAGTAACGTGAGATATACTAACAAATGCGACTAATAGAATCGGAATCAAGAACGCCGCATAAATGATGTTTTTGAAATTCTTCTGAAACCAATTCATTTATTCGTTTTCTAATTTTTTTAATTCTTCATCAATTTGTGTTTGTCTTGACACATCCAACATTTTTCTATCGGTGGCTTGAATCATCCTTTTTTCAGATTTTAATCCTTCCCTTTTGAGCTCACGTGCCAAATCATCTTTGGTAACCAAAGTCTCCATTTGTTTATTTACCTTAGCAAGAGCTCGGGAATCACCACAACTTCTGAAAAAACTTAACAACGCCAAAATCATTACGATTATGGTGAAATTCTTTTTAATGAAATTTTTAATCGTTTCCATAATAAAATTATTTGATTATAAATAGTTTGAATACCCCGATTAGAGGTATTCAAACAACTCACTCGACTCGTTTCGGAGTTTTCTCAGTGCCTTTTCCTTGATTTGACGAACACGTTCTTTGGTAAGTTTGAAATCGTTTCCGATATCTTCTAATGTACGAGGTTTACCTGACAATCCAAAATAATCCTCAATGATGACCTTTTCACGGTCGTCCAAGATACCCAAAATTTCACGAAGTTTTTCACGTAAAACCTCTTTCGTGTCAAAAACCGAGTCAGGAAGAACCGCGTCTGGGTTTTTGATTACATCCAATAGGGTATCACCTTCTTCATTTAAAGGAGCATCGTAGTTGATAGTATAGGGTAAATTAGCATACTTATCAGGAAGTTCCAATCCAGTTTTTTCAGACTCTTTTTTTGCCTTTTGTAAGTCTTGAACCACATTAACTGGTAGTCGAATAGTACGAGCGTTTTCATTAAGGGATTGGAGAATTGATTGACGAATCCACCAAACAGCATATGAAATAAATCGAAGTTGTTTAGTCCAATCAAATTGTTCGACAGCCTTGAGTAGTCCAAGATTTCCCTCAGCAATCAAGTCAGAAAGTTCCAATCCTTGGTTTTGGTATTGTTTTGCCACTGTGATTACAAACCGAAGATTACCAATTAGTAATTCCTGTTCGATTTGTTTTTTCTCCGCCAAAGAGAGAGTGCCCGATAAGATACGTTGAGCAAGTTCACGTTCCCGTTCAGGAGTCATGACTTTGATTTTACGAATATCTTTGAGGTAAGTTGCGATTTCCTCTTGGTTAATCGGAATAGTTGTGTTCTTCTCTTTCATGGTGGTTTAGTTACTGAGTTTATTAAGAATTTCTTTTTCGGTGGGTGTCAGTGAGTCAAGTCCACTACGATGAATCTTTTCCAAGAGTTCATCTAAAGTGGGTAGTTTGATATTTTTCTTTGCCTTGATGAGAAGTTTGTCCTCTTCTTCATCAAAGTCAAACTCTGATTCCATCAAATCTTGTACCGGGATTCCTTCTAACCCGTCCTTGACACGACCCATGTCAATTACCATGTCATCATTCTCACCCGCTTGGTCCAAGTTCAGAAGATGATTACTCATCTCATCTGTCATCGCAACTGACATATAAGTAGTCTCAGTGACAAAAACCATGTCAACAAAACCATCAGACAAAGCTACTTTGATGTATTCCATGATTTCATCTTGGTTTCCATCAGAGGAAAAGTGAGCCACCATTGACCTATCGTTGTAATGAAATTTCAAGTTTTCGGAACATACCACAGGACTGATTGTGATACCGACTTCATAGACCCTTTCTTTTGTGAAGTTACCCAAGAGGATAAGGAAATAGTTTTTCATGTAGTAAAAATTTGATGTTGCTAAATTAGGAAATAAAAACGGGTTAGCAAAACTTTATTGAACAACTTTTGAAACATTATCAGTCTTGTTGATTTTAACAATATTGTCAGCCCAGTTGGAAACCAATGGATTGTGTGTAATAACAAAAATTTTCTCAAAATAATCTTTGATTTTCGAAAAAAATTCTCCAACCAACTCCAAGTTTTCATTTGATATTTTCCCGAAGACCTCGTCCCATACAATCACGTTCGGTTTTGGTAATGAACAAATCTTACTCAATACCGCTCTTAAAGCCATACTCGCAATTGTTCTCTCGTAACCTGAGCCTGATGACATAAGTTTTTCGATACCCGTTGAGTTATCTACCATGATAAATTCAACTTCGTTCTTGTCACTAATACGGATTTCCAAATTAAAGTAGCACGAGTCTTGAAGAAGTCGTTGAAGTTCTTGGTTGATGACAGGCATCATGGTTTTCATAATAATTTTACTAATTCCGTTCTTACCAAATAACTCCAAATATACTTTGTATAACTTTTCCTTTTCAAACTCGACTTTGATTTTTTCAATGATGTCCACATTACTTTTGATTCGGTCTTCTAAACTTGTGATTTGAGATTCACTCTGAGTAATTTTTCTCTCTGACTCACGTTTTTGGTTGATTAGCTCATCGATACGAAGTTGGGCTTTCATTGCTTGAGAATCAAGTTCTTGGTTTTTCTTAATTTTCTCTTGGGAATCTTGATATCTTTTGAGTTTGTCGCGGTGTTTCTCAAGACGGAGTTTTGCCGCTTCCAACGAAACTTCAAACTTTTCCTTAATCAACTTGTTTTTTTCGTACTCGTCAAAGTCTTTTTTCAGTTGTGTGAAACTTTTTTCTTGGGAGTCCATTGTTATCAACTCCTCATTCAAAGTAATCAAAGTTTTTGTCAATTCGTCTTTTTCGGCAATCCGAGCACGAGTTAGTTCAGCATTTATTAACTCAATACCGCAGTGTTCACATTTGATACCTCCAGCAACCGAGGCTGACAACTTATCAATTCCCTCGATTTTGATAGTGACATGAGACTTCTCAATGTTCTTGTCACTAATTTTTTTTCGGATTTCATCATGTTTGTCCTCGTGATAGTACTCCTTAGGTTCTACCACCTTAACACTTTTGATTTGGTCTTCAAGTTTTCCACACTCGGATTCCGAGTTTGTAATCTCAGATTGAAGAGTGAGTGGATTCAGGGTAAGGAGTTCCTGGTCGATATCACTGTATCTGGCATTCAATAATCCCTCCTTATAGGAGACCCCCGTTTTCAGACGTTCATCGATATCGAGGAGTTGTTTCTTTGACTCCTCAATGGATTCTTTCGAGGTTTTGATTGTCTCCTGACTGGTCTCGATGTCTTGTTTCAACGACTCCGAGTCATATACGTTAGACAACATACCTTTAGAAAACTCACTTTGAATTTCCTTACCAACTTCTTCTTTTCGTTTGAGAAACTCCAATCCCATAAAACGACTCAAGACCTGACCACGAGCGGTAGGTTTGGAATCAATTAGTTCTTCCAAGTTTGTGGAAGTAGTAAGGATTGTCATCAAGAAGTCATCCATCTCACCGATAGACTTTTTGATAAACTTTTCGGTCTCTCTACGTTGTTCACCGGTGAAATTTTGAAGACTACCATCAGTTAGTTTTTTAACAAAGTCCAAGGTGGTTTTCACGTTCCACTCACCTGACTTCGCCTTGGTTCTCTCCAAAGTTCTTGAAATGATATAGTCATCACCGTCAATTATAACTTCACCACGAACCGAAACTTTATTGACATCGCGGAATCTGTTGAAGATTTCCTCAGCTTTTTGAGTTTTGGTTGTGGTGTTGAAGAACAGAAAAAGAAGAAGGTCAACCGTGAGAACCGTTTTCCCACCAAAGTTGGGGGGGTCAGATTCAACCACGGTTATACCATTACACTTCTCAAAATCTAAAACTTGGTTGTCCCCATAAGACAGGAAGTTAGAAAAATGAATTTTCTTGATGAACCACTTTTGGAATGGGGTAACCTCTACATCTTGTTGAATAAGACGATTCTCCACCGCATCGTCGATTTTAACAATGTCGTCATACAAAGAATCGTTACCCTTGGCTTCCAAGTAAGATTTCATCAACTCACGCTGGTAGTTCTTGTCCATGATGTTAAATGACACATCAACAGTCTGAAGTCCTTCCTCACCTTGTTTTGCTTTGGTGATGATGTTTACGTTAGTTGTGTTGTACTTTTTGGAGAAATACGATTTGACACTCTTGATTCTTTCTTGTGTGAAATTTTCAGGAGTGTCTTCCCATACCACTTGTAGGTATGGGTTTTGGTATTCGTCAAGTTTAATCTTGTCTGACATTGTTTCTAAATCAAAATTTATCGGTGGATTAAAAAGGTCCATTCCTTATTGTGCTTGTAGTCCTACAAAGTTTTCTGTCTGACCCGATTGTTCCATTTTTGCTTTGAGGTCCTCGATATATTTCTGTACCGATTCGTTCATCTGTTTATCAAATATTTTTCGTTCGCTCGCCAATCGTTGATTGCGTGCCACTACCTTCTTACGGTGTTCTTTAGCTCTTTTTCCCATTTTTTATCTGTGATTTTCGTACCATTCAATAATTGAGTTTATTGCCCACACAGCTCCCGATGCCAAAAGACCATCGAAGAACCATGAGTATTCTTTATCCATCCCGTAAAGGAAGTTAACAGGTGAGAATACAAACAATCCCAAGAAAAATCCCACCCAAGTTGAACAACACATCATGCAGGAAAGAATCCCTGAGATGAATTTGAAAATTGGATAGAAGGGATTAAGAATGTCCTCACCCATTGCGGCGATTTTGTTTCTCATATTAGCGAAGATGGAACCGTAAACCATAATGTTTGTGAATCCATAAGCCAAAACAAACCAAGTTAAAATCAGCATAGTTTTATTTATCTATAAAGTTTATCGTCCAAATTTGAACCCTTCAAATATACGGCTTTTTGTTGTTGTTGTAACGTTTTGAGTTGCGTTATTTCTTCATTCAATTCCTTTATTTGTTGGTCCTTTTGTAACATCGACTCTCGGACCTTAGCCAACGTTTCTTGTAACCTTTGAAGGTTGTCGTTGGAGATTTGTTTTTCGACAACGACTTCCTTAATGACCTCTACAGGTACTTCGACAATCTTTTCTTTAATAACCTCAACCTCACGGATAACCTCAACGGGGACTTCGATTTCTTTGATGACTTCTCTATCCACGGTGGTTGGGGGTAGGTTTCTAAGCCGTTCAAGTTCCTCAACGAGTTCAGCGACTTTTGACTCGTCGGTGATGTACTCAGTACGGGTGACAATCCTATCGACAGGAACTTCCCGTACGACCTCTTGGAGGACAACTCTGTCGACTGGAACTTCTTTAATGACTTCCACAGTTTTTTCGACAACTTTTTCAACTGGGATTTCTTTAATAACTTCAACTGTCTTTTCGACAGGGACTTCTTTAATGATTTCTTTAATGACTTCTCGGTCAACATATTCTACTATAGGTTTTTCAATTATTATTTCAACAGGTACTTCGATTCGTTTTTCAACTATCACTTCCTTTTCTATAACCTCACTCACATTTCCTAACAGTCCGTACTTCTCAATACGGTACCCTTGAAGGTATGATTTTTTGATTACATCATCGGGATTGAGTTGATTGAGGGCACAATAAGTTTCTAAGTCTTTTAACTCATCTTTGGTAAGTGTTAGATTCTTTTGTGCCCCCAAGCTCATTAGACGTTCATCAGTTTTTCACTCCCTTTCTCCAAATCTTCATAAGATGAAATTTTGAATGCCAAGAATGGTTTTGGGTTGGGAAGGTCAATGAAGGTGTACTCATCCGATTCAACTTGATAAATACCGTATCCGTGTTGGGTTAGGGTTTCACCGAAGTTCTGTTGGATGGTAGACCCAATCATGTACGCCTTCTTTTTATTTGGAATGTCAAAGACCTGACGTTTGTGAATATCACCACAGAGAACCAAGTCACAACCTTCGAACTTGTCTGAGGTAAATCCGTCCTCAAACTTGTAACCGATACTGGTTGTGAGTCCAACTACAGGTCCGTGAAACAATCCGATTTTTTTCAAATCAGTATTTGGAATCTCGGGTGGTATGTTATGATTCATCAACGAATAGACAACCCACATAATGTTGTCGTCATCATAAGTACCACGCTCTTTGAGATACACAATGTTTTCATTGTTGAGTGAATCAATGATGGGTGTAAGGGCATCGAGTCTCGAGGAGTTGTTCTCCAAGAAGTCGTGGTTACCGATAATCAAAATCGTTTTGGCAATCTTAGAACACTCCGTTAGAGTCCAAGCGACGAACTCGATGAGCTCAGGTGTCATTTGGTTTTTGGAGTGAACTAAGTCGCCAGTAAAAACGATTCGGTCAGGTTGGAGTGCCTTCCATTCTGAAAAAGCGGTCTCCAAGATAGATTTGTAAAGGTCGTGGTCTTTGAATAGTCTGATGTGTAAATCTGAAAAATGTATTAACCTTTTAATCATTATTGGGGAAAGTCAAACTCCTGGTTTATGTTTCCACACTTATCACATTTGTAAGAGGGAAACGGCACCAAACTGTCCTCAGCCGAGCCAGTCATGAGTTTGGAAACTTTCTTGAACATGTAAACCTCCACGAATGTTTCGTTTTGACATTCACTACACTTGAGAGTTTCTGCGTCTTTTAGGTTAATTGTTATTTTGTTCGAGCTCATAATGTTGGAATTTACTTATTGCCTCCGCCAATCTCTCACGAAGGTGTTTTATTTGGGTCGGGTCTGTCTCAGTATTGAGAACGTAGTCCCATTGATTTTGGATTTCGTTGAAGTTCAAAGCAATTACTGAAGTCAGAGTGCTGTTGAGAGATTGTTTGGTACGTTTCAAAACGAAATGTTTTGACGCCTCCAATCGGAACTTGGTTATGATTTGGTACATGTCGGAGTAATCCCAACTCTTTTCGTTGAAGTACTGGTCTTGGACCGAAGTGTCTTGTTGGTTGTAGAGAAGTACTTCACCTGCGAAGGGGTTACGACTGTCTTCGAAGAAAAGGGCAAATTTTTCGTACTGATTTGTCTTGTCTTTTTTCTTTGATATACAGTAAGCCAAATATCCCCGATGAAAATAGTTTTTGAACGTATCAGGGTTGGACTTTGATGTGGTACACCAACGAGTGTTGGCACCATACTTTAATGAACCCACATGAGTGAGGGGTCTAAGTAAGATGTAGTTTTCGGTCTCATCAAGGATTTGTACGTGCTCACTTTTGATGAAATCTTTACTCATTCTCTTCACCTCAGCCTCGACCAAAGCATTCATCAAATCCTCGACCCGTTGATAGTCTTTGTGGTAGATATCCTTATTATCGATGTAAGGTAATAGTTCATCAAAACTTCTCACCATTTCAATAAGTTTGGGAGAAGTAAAATGAATCTGTTGATGACGGTTTGTCCAAGTTTTCAAAAAGTATTCAAAATACTTTTTTGTCTTGGTAGGGTCTCCTTCGTAGAATCTCTCCACGAAGTTTTTTGCTACCGTCGGGTATTTTTTAGCCAGTTCTTCTTTCTTTGCCATAACAATAAAGTTTCAACAAATATAACAAATAAAATTCAACTTACCAAATTACTTACTTGACTCGAGTAAAGTTTTGGTATCCATATCCATAATGGTCTCGATGACTGGTTTGGGTACTCGAAACTCCTGGTAAGTTGAGTCATCTTTCAAAAGAACCACAATCGAACCCAAAAGTTTAATGTTCTCATACTCAGTACCTTCCAACATCTTCATCAACAACTTACCGTAAAATGGAAGTTGAAGGTAGTAGTGTCCCAAAGCGTTGTTTGGGTGTTCCTCGAAGGGAGGATACATTGATTCGGTAAATTTTGTGGTTTGGAAATTTTTTTCCTTGTTGGTTTTCCAATCCGTAATCAAAAGACCAAACCCGTCACCTTTTGCGTTCATGGTGAGCCACACCTTGTCAGGTTGACCTACGTATCCAAGTTCAGGATGACCGAGTACCATTTCCGTATCGAGGAGAACAAGTCCACGTTGTTCACACAAGTCCAAGTAACTTTTTCCCGCAGAAATCATTTTGTCACCACGTCCCATGGTTACAAGGTCACATTCAAAGATGGGTTGACGAACCTCCTTGTATTCACCGTAACGCTTAATGAGCTCGGTCTCCAAGAAATAATGGACACGACTACCCATGTTAGTTGATTCCTCTCCAAGTCGTTTCCACTCGGCAATGAGACGTTCCATCTCAATGTAGTCACCACCCGCTTTGTTGAACGCCGCTTCTTCAGTTGGGAATACCTTGTAGAAATTCTTGAGGATTTTTGATACCGATGGAAAATCACTTCGAGTTTGACCATCAACATCCTTCATCAAGTATTTGTGTTCATCCTCAAAGAAGACCAAACCAAGTTCGTTTCTTTTTTGTTCGATGATTTCTCGGATGTCTTGGGCGATTTGGTTTAGGTTTGTCATTTTATTTCGTGATAATATTCATTGATTTGTCCTCGTAGGTCACAAACGTCCCTGTCTTTGGGTAGTTTTAGGATTTTGACTTTGTTGTAAAATTTGCCTCCGTTTAGATTGTGGTAGAGTTTTAGAGCGTCCTCCCAAGCATCCCCGTCAAGACAGATGTGAATCTCACCTTGACACCTCTCGTAAAGTTTCTCAAACAAATTGTTCGAGAGAATCTTACCGAGCATCGGAATCGGGTTCGGGAGAAAGAACGCATCGAAAACTCCTTCACAAAGATACACATTTTCTTCCCAATTGATTCTACTCTCATTAAAAATAATTTCATCTTTGGGAACACTCGGGTTTTTGTACTTCATCTTCTTGGGTACCCAAGCTCTACCGACAAAGTAATTTAACCTGTCTTCCAAATCGTAAGACGGGACGATGATTCGGTAGGCGTAGTCGCCACTAACTGTGTATCCGATGTCGTACTTCTCGATAATTTCGTCAGTGATTCCCCGAGAATACAAGTAGTTGATTGCCTCTCGGTGGGGAATGAACCTTATGTTGGAGTCTTTGAACTTGGTGTAACCTTCAGGAAGTCTCAAATATGTTTTAGGTCGTTCCTTCTTCTCTTGGTCTTTGGGACGAATGAGGTCATAAACCTTTCGTTGGTTTTTGTTCCCAAACTGCTCGATGAGTTTTCCCAAAGGTCCTTGAGTCCCGTTGGTCTCAGCGCACGCCCAACACTTGTAAACCCCCCTGAAGTAATTGACCTCCAAGTTTCCCTTACCATCTTGGTCTAATCCCTTTTCCATGGCACACACAGGACAGTCAAAGGATATTTGTCCCTTACTGTCGTAATGTTGCTTGGGGTCTCCCAAGATGTCAGTTAGAAGTTCAATAACTACTTCGTTCTCTTCGGTCATCCTAACAATATAATCAAGTTAAACCACTCTGACAAGGGGCTCAAACCCACTTTATATTTTTGACTCTAACCGACCAATACTCAACATCTATTCCAACTAACTTCGCGTATCGAGACAGGTCCTTGACAAGAAATCGATTTTTGAGAATGTCATTAAACTTCCGTCTTGAAAAGTCGTTTTGTTTTTGAACTTCACTACCCCACCAGCTCATATGTCCATTCATCCACGCATAGATTTCACCATTGATTTCGACGTCGAACTCATAATTGTAAATGTCATGATAGTGGGGGTAAGTTTCAATATCCCAAGTTCGGTA
>Ga0172372_10004636_pt1 | contig 19464 bp, 18 predicted proteins | sample LakKiv5m_2_FD_114544 | JGI IMG/M metagenome (GOLD analysis project Ga0172372, IMG submission 114544) | Freshwater microbial communities from Kabuno Bay, South-Kivu, Congo - kab_092012_9.5m | ecosystem: Environmental > Aquatic > Freshwater > Lake | place: Democratic Republic of the Congo...
GCAGCTTCGCGCGCGAAGGGTCTTGGTGCTGATGTAGTCATCACCGAAGTCGATCCGATCAAAGCGCTTGAAGCTAGTCTTGATGGTTTCCGTGTACTGCCGATAAGTGAAGCTGCTGCTCTTGGCGATATTTTCATCACAGTTACCGGGAACCGTCATGTCATCGATAAGGAACATTTCTCTGTTATGAAAGACGGGGCGCTGGTTTGTAACTCTGGGCACTTTGATCTTGAGCTTAATCTAGTGGCGCTGCGCGAGATGTCTTCAGAAGTTAATCAAGTTAGACCTTTTGCTGAAGAATATGTGCGCAATCCTCAGAAATCTAAAGTCAAAGGTTCAGTAGTTGTCTTAGGTGAAGGACGTTTGATAAATCTAGCTGCTGCTGAAGGACATCCTGCTGCGGTTATGGATATGAGTTTTGCTAATCAAGCGCTCGCTGTAGAGTATCTAGTGAAGAACAAAGGTAAACTTGAGAACCGCATCCACACTCTACCCGCTGAGCTGGATATGGAGATTGCAAGTTTGAAATTAAGTGCGATGGGAATTGAGATCGATACTCTTAGTTCAGAGATGCTCGAATACATGAACTCGTGGACTGTTGGAACGTAACTCGCGGCCATTACTTTAAAAAAAATTAACTTGGTATTCGGGCCCGAATAACTTATAGTTATGTCTATTGAAAAAGTTTTTAGGAACAATTTGCGACAAAGTAAGTCATAGGCGATAACAAAAGAGGAAAAATTTAAAATGTCAAGAAACGAAGCGACAGAAGATAGCACGGTGCTATTAGTTGAAGAGGAAGAAGTAGAAGATACTGCTGCTGCTGTTGTAGAGCTGCTTGTAGCTGAAGTAGAAGAAGATATAGAAGTGCCTGCTGAAGCTGAGCCAGCGGCTGAGACCGAAGTGCGTTACTACTCTACTCGCTCTGATGGGGCTGAAGACTCGATCAAGCTCTACCTTAAAGAGATAGGACGTATTCCACTATTAAATGCTGAAGAAGAAATCAAGCTCGCGCGCCTGATCGTTAAAGGCGGCAAGCCAGGCGACATAGCTAAGCGCAAACTAGTACAGGCTAACCTCAGGCTGGTAGTGAGCATAGCTAAGAAGTACCTTAATAGAGGATTGCCGTTCTTGGATCTTATCCAAGAAGGTAATCTAGGTCTTATCCGCGCTGCGGAGAAGTTCGATCATGAGAAAGGTTATAAATTCTCCACTTATGCTACTTGGTGGATACGTCAAGGCATAACTCGCAGTCTCGCTGATAAGTCGCGCACTATTCGCGTGCCTGTACATATGGTTGAGACTATTAACCGTTATAAGAAGATCACGCGCCAGTTATCTCAGGAGCTAACGCGCAAACCTACAGACCAAGAATTAGCTTGGGCTATGGGTGTAAGCATGAAGAAGCTCAAAGAGATAATGAATGCTAACAAGACGCCTGTATCTCTAGAGACGCCGCTAGGTAAAGAAGAAGATAGTTCACTTTCTGAGTTCATCGCTGATGAGCCGCGCTGCCAGCCAGATGTTAGCTCTACTGAGCGTATGCTCCGCGAACATATCAAAGAACTATTAGTCGATCTATTGCCGCGCGAAGCTGAAGTGCTCAAACTACGCTACGGTCTAGAGGACGGACAGACTCGCACCCTAGAGCAAGTAGGTAAGATTTTTAATATCACCCGCGAGCGTGTAAGACAGATTGAATTCAAAGCCATGAAGAAGCTTAGAGAGCCGGGGAAGGTGGACAAGCTGGAAGGCTATCTTAGTCACGTATAGCTAGCAAGTGGCGCCATTGTTTGGGCACTCATGTTGAAAGCGCAAAAACGACACGTCAGTGTCGTTTTTGCTAACTCCGCTGCCTCGCCCTTGCTTGCCTAGCATCCGAAGCATTTGCTCGCTTCCCGGCTATACGCCTTGCATTTGGAACAAAATTGCTCTCAGATTAAGACTTAGCTCTTAGTAACACGGGTTAGGTTTATGTGTTACCTTCTGCACAAGTTATAATTAGACAGGTTTGCAAATCAAATATAAGCGAGTACTACTGAAACTAAGCGGCGAAGCCCTGATGGGTGATGGCGGGCTGGGGATATCACCTGAGGTGGTGGATCGCATCGCTGAAGAAGTGGCGATGGCTGTGCGCATGGGCGTGCAGGTTTGTATCGTTGTCGGTGGCGGCAATATTTTTAGAGGTTTGCAGAAATCTGCTGAACTCGGCATGGATAGAGCGGCTGCGGATTATGTCGGTATGCTCGCGACGATTATGAATTCTATAGTGCTGCAAGGTGTGCTTGAGAAGCACGGTGTAGCCACTCGCGTGCAGTCGGCTATTACTATGGCTGAGATTGCTGAACCATATATACGCCGTAGAGCGATGCGTCACCTTGAGAAGGGGCGCGTGGTGATATTTGCGGGCGGTACTGGTAATCCTTTCTTCACTACTGATACAGCAGCCTCGCTGCGCGCTTCTGAGATGAACTGCGGGCTACTACTGATGGCGAAGAATGGTGTTGATGGTGTTTATGATTCTGACCCTAAGAAGAACTCTGCCGCGACTAAATTTAAAACCCTCACTCATTATGATGTGATCAATAAAGATCTTAAAATCATGGATACAGCAGCGGTTGCGCTCTGCAAAGAGAACGATATTCCGATCGCGGTGTTTGACTTCGCTAGACCGGGCGCGGTGCGCGATATAGTTTGCGGGCTTGAGGTTGGGACGGTAATTAGTTAATGCTGTTATTGCGAATCCGTCATTGCGAGGAGGGCGAAGCAATCCACCGGGTGGCAGCATGGGGGTCCTTCGCTTCGCTCAGGATGACGGGTTAAATGAAAATAATCATAGGCAGCCGCGACAGTAAACTTGCTCTAATCCAGACAGAGATGATTAAAGCGCAGTTGCTGGCTCTAGAACCTAATCTAGAAATCGAAATTATCAAAGTTAAATCAGAAGGTGATCTGATACTCGATACGCCGCTGGCACAAATACCGCAGGGTGATGTGAAGGGGCTCTTCACTAAAGAACTCGAGCATGCTCTTCTGGCTGAAACTATAGATATGGCGGTGCATAGTATGAAAGATTTGCCGACTACTCTGCCGGCGGGTCTGGAGATCGCGTGTACATCTAAGCGCGAGGATGTGCGTGATGTGGTTTGCATGTCTCAGCGTGCGCTGCATGAAGGTATAGATCATATATCTAAGGCGCGAGTGGTCGGGACTTCTAGTCCCCGTCGCATAGCGCAGCTCAAGCGCCTGTATCCGCAAGTGGAGTTCAAGGATATGCGCGGGAATTTGGCGACGAGGTTTCGGAAATTAGATGTCATTGCGAGCGAAGGAGACCAGGTCATTGCGAGCAACGTGACTTCGTCATTGCGAGCGCAGCGAAGCAATCCCCATGCGGCTACAGTGGGATCGCCACGCGGCTGCGCCGCTCGCGATGACGTGATGTTTGATGCGATAGTCCTTGCTGCCGCCGGCGTCAAACGTCAAGGTCTAGAAGATCGCATCACTCAGTATCTAGATCCGCGTCAGGTGCTACCAGCTATAGGACAAGGTGCGCTAGCTGTAGAGATTAAGACTACTAGTGCTAAGTCTCAGCGTTTGCGTGAATTGCTCGCAAGTATTAATTCGCATGAAGATGATTTAATAGTGCGAGGTGAGCGTGCGTTCCTGCGCGCGCTTCAAGGTGGCTGCTCAGCGCCGGTGGGGATATACGCTCAGCTTGAGCGCGAGAATTTAAGTTACATAGCTTCAGTGACTTCCACTGATGGGACTAAAGAATTGAGGGCAGAGATTAGCGGCTCGCTTAATGCTGCTGAAACTCTTGGCGAGCAGTTAGCTGAGCGGATGCTGGCTGATGGGGCGGCGGATCTCATGTCATCCTGAGCGCAGCGAAGGATCCCAATGCCGTGTCATTCAATGGATTGCTTCGGCACTCCGTGCCTTGCAATGACTGTCATTGCGAGTGTAGCGAAGTAGTCTGTATTGCGTCCCTTAGGTATAACATTATAGTGCTACTATAGAGTTGTGGGTTTTGCTGTTGTTAATAACGCGTTTTTTCGTATTTTAGGTAAAACAGGGATTAAGCCTTGTTGTTTGCCTAGAGTAGCAGGACAAGTTTTACCTCTACTGCCTGCATTAGGTGTAGGTGTCGTTATTCCTCATCTGCCATGTCTGCTTGCTGCCGCTGCTCCTGTTGCTTTTGCAAAACTAACAGCCCCATCAAGACAGTATAGTTGGAGGGAGTTACTAGCTTTATCTTCTTTGATTGCCCCCTTAGCTTTGCTGCCAAATTTTAAGGGTGATCATTGTGCTAAGCCTGTGCATCCACCCCATCAAACACATCACAGTAGATCAGTGGCAGACCCTATTTGCGGGCTTCCAGCTGTAGATGAGCCCATATTAAGAGGTGATGAACTTAAGCGCTGGCTCAATGCACTACATACTGCTACAACAACTAACAAATAGTGACCCGAGTTTACACTATTTCTAGTCCCCCTATCTTTAAGCTGGAGCAGAATAGCCCAACTGCAACTAAGGGATTTAGACCTATAGAAGATTTAATAGCCGCGCGCAATCTTAAACCATTTCATGAACAACTACTAACCAACATCACTAACCTAAGCACCGCTTACGGAGTTTCAGATTTGGCTGATGCTTTTAAAGTCAGTCCCTGGCTCAGTTTGCCGCTATCTTTCGTTACCATGCATCTTACTAATAAGGGCACGCGTAATCTTGATAAGCTTGGCTATACTTCTCTTGCTGGACTTGGGGCGCTTGCTCTGCAAAAAGCATTTCGCTTGCCCAAATGGTTACTTAAAACTCTTGTTTCAGCTGTGATTTTTAGTATTAATAATAAAAAACTTAGTCTCCCGGTTAATTTGCTTAATGGCAAGCTTTTCAAGCTGAGTAAAGATGACTGGCAGTTTGTGCTCAAAAAATTCCTAAAAATAGAAACAGTAATTCATAGTATCCCAAATATTATTCACCCGTTAGTTAATCACGCTCAACGTAGATTAGTTACAGAGAATAAATCACTCACGCGATATCCAATTGCCTTAGGACTTTTTATTAGTAAAATCTTGGGTTTAAGTGGTGGTTTTGTACTTTTGGGTAATTGGATGCATAAGCTACTGAAGCTTGGCGGTGCTAAAGATGGTGAAAGCCTCACTGAGATGCTGATTGGTGCGTGCCCAGCAGAGCTTGCATCTTCTACCAAAGCGATATTATTGCCCGAAGGGTAACCTTATAGTACGACTATAGGGTTAGCTATTATTTAAGCTGTTAATAATCGGACAACAAGAACTTGCCATTTTACCGGAGCAAGAACTATCCAGTTCTTCTAAGTATTCTTTAGTTTCAAGTAGAGCGGCAATATTACAATTTACTTCTTGAATTTTGCGACGGATAATCGCTTTAATTTCTTTGCCTCTACCTTTAGGGCTGAGTTTGATTTTTGCTAGTTCTTGAATTTCTTCAAGGCTAAAGCCTAGGTCTTGAGAGTTCTTGACGAAACGAATATGTTTTACGTAGCTTGCATCATATACTCTATAACCCGACTCAGTTCTAATAGGCTCAGGGATTAGCTCTAAGCGCTCATAATACCTAACCGTCTGCAAGTTCACTCCAGCTAGCTCAGCTAAATCACTAATAGTTAGATTTTTATCATCACAAGCGTTTTTCATGCTTAGCTAACAGTTTGTTTATTCTGCAAAAACTCTTGATAGGCTGCAACCCCAGCGCCAAGCTTGAACTTATGTCCGAGCTTAGAGAGCACACCTTCTAGCGCGACTACGCCAGCAGCGATATCTCTATCTACGACATAGCCAAGATGCCCCATGCGAAAAATCTTATCGAGTAATTCTTTTTGTCCGTTCGCAACTGTAATCTGCCAGTCTTTTTTGAAACCAGCACGAATATCAGGCACGGCAACTCCGTCAGGCGGATAGATAGCGGTGATAGCAGCAGAGGCTGTCTTGTCCTCGGTGAGCAGTTTTAAACCGAGAGCTTTTATAGCGCTGCGCAGAGAATCTCTTAAACGGATATGACGCGCGAAGATATTTTCTAGTCCTTCTTCTTGCATCATAGTGAGGGCGACTTCAAGCGCAATAATGTGCGAGACGTTAGGAGTCCACGGTGTGGTGCTATCCTTAAGTGCCTTCTTAGCTTGATTCCAGCAGAAATAATAGCTAGGTGATTTGCATTTAGCTTTGTACTCGTAAGCCTTAGGCGAGACGTAGATGAAGGCGAGTCCCGGCGGTATCATGAAACCTTTCTGTGAGCCAGATACAACTACATCCAAGCCCCATTCGTCTGTCTTCACTTCCATGCAACCAAGACTAGTAATAGTATCTACCATCACTAGCGCGCCGTGCTCGCGGATAATTGCAGCTAGAGTCTTGATATCGTTAGCTGTGCCAGTCGAAGTCTCTGAGTGAGTGAGAGTGACGATTTTGATTTCTTTATTAGTGTCTTGCTTAAGGCGCGCTCTAAGTACCTCGGGGTCTATCGCTTGTCCAGACTCAGCTTTGATGATCTCAAGGTCTGCGCCGTAGAGCTTGGCGATATCAGCGAAACGCTGACCGAAAACACCAATCACGAGTGAGAGAACTTTATCACCGGGATTAACCGTGTTAGCGATAGCTCCTTCCATCGCGCCAGTGCCGCTTGCGGTGTAGATGAAGACGTCGTTTTTGGTTTGTGCTACCCACTGCAACTTCTCAGTCGCTGACATAAATATTTTGGAGAATTCTTTCGATCTATGTCCGATTGGGTGCTTAGCTAGTGCTTGTAATACTGACTCAGGTACAGGAGTCGGTCCGGGTATCATTAGGAATTCTTTTTCGCGCATGGAAGCTGATTATATCAACCAAGAACCTACGTGCATCTTACAAAGATATGGTATAATATTGAATTGCGTTTAAGGTCGCAATTTGCGACCTTAAAGAAAAGTAGGGAACTTGTTTATCCTTGAAAAGTGCTTGTGAGAGTAGGTTTTGGGAGATAAATGAGAAAAGCTTTATGGTCACAATTTGTGACCATAAAGAAAAGATTAAGGAAAATAGGGAGAAAACCATGAATATATTAATACGAGAAGACAGCGTTGCGTCTCATGTTTCTTTCATACGTAATGAAAGAGTGATTTTAGATTTTCACTTAGCTGAGATGTATCAAACTGAGATCAAAAAACTTAAACAGGCGATAAGACGTAATATGGAGCGTTTCCCGTTAGATTTTATGTTTCAGCTTAGTCAAAAAGAATATGAGCAACTGAGAGTTAAATTTCCTTCTTTGCCGCTAGGTCGTAGTGAAAGATATTTACCTTTTGCTTTTACAGAGCAGGGTGTAGCGATGCTCTCTAGTGTGCTGAATAGCGATAGAGCAATTCAAGTCAATATAGCTATCATGCGCGCCTTCGTGCAGATGCGTAGATTTATCGAGAATAACAAGGACATATTAGCTAAAGTGCAAGAGCTGGAGGATACTATGCAAGAACGTTTCTCTAAGCAAGACGATAAGATTAAAGATATATTAGATGTGATTAAGTATCTAGTTCGAGAAGATAGCAAACCTAGACCTCAAGTGGGTTTCCAAACCTAATTAATGCGCGCCATCGCCCTAATCGATTGTAATAATTTTTTTGTCTCTTGCGAGAGGTTGAGAGAGCCGCAGCTCGCGGGCAAACCTGTGGTGGTGCTATCTAGCAATGATGGCTGCGTGATCTCTCGCTCTAATGAGGCTAAAGCTCTAGGTATTCAGATGGGCGAGCCAGTGTTTATGTGCGAGCAGATTATGCGCGCGCATAATGTTATTAAACGCTCGGCGAGTTTTGAGTTTTATGAAGATGTCTCGCATCAAGTGATGTCGGTGCTCGCTGATGTGACACCAGATATAGAGCAGTATTCTATAGATGAAGCGTTTATGCTGCTTCACTATCGCGGCGAGATCGAGGAGCTCGCTGAGCGCGGGCAACAGATCCGCGAGCATGTACTTGCGAAAGCAGGGATACCAGTCTCTGTAGGCATCTCGACTACTAAGACGCTAGCCAAGATAGCGGCAGATTTTGCTAAGAAGCCGCGTCATTGCGCAAGCGATGTCATTGCGAGCGAAGCGAAGCAATCCCCATGCGTTGCGCAAAGTCTGGGGATCCTTCGCTCCGCTCAGGATGACGAGGGTTTCGCTGGTGTCTGCGTACTCGGCATTGAAACTGATAACTACCTTAAACAACTAGCAGTGACTGATGTTTGGGGCGTAGGGCGCTCGACCGCAAAATTCCTACTAGGTTATGGACTGCGCACAGCTTATGATCTCAAGCAAGCTAATGCTGAGTGGCTCAGAGCTGAGCGTGGTATTAATGGCTGGCGCTTAGTCGAAGAACTGCGCGGGCATAGTGTGCTGCCACTGGATTTTAGTGATGCACCAAACAAAAGTATTATGTCTTCAAGATCTTTTGGGCAGAAGATTTCACGCCTAGAAGATCTTCATGCGGCGATTGCAAATTTCGTCAGTATTACCGCGCGCAGATTAAGAGCACAAGAATTGTGCGTGCGTGAAATCACGGTGATGCTTAAACCGCACGCATGGGAAGCAGAGTCTGTGGCAGCGAGCGTTAAACTAGAGCAAGCGACAGATTATACAGCGACTCTGATCGCTACAGCGCGAGCGCTGACTGAGCAGCTATATAGTCCCGGCACAGAATACCGCAAGGCTGGGGTGCTACTAACTAATTTGGTTGCTAATAATGATATGCAACAGAGTTTATTTACTCAGCCCGAGCTTAATGAGAAGCAAAGCCGGCTGATGTCTGCACTTGATAGCATCAATAATAAATTCGGGCGCGGCACTCTAGAGATAGCTAGCACTCAGGCTTCGCAGTTGTGGCAGCCGAAGCGGGGGCACACTGCCAGTGAAGCGAAGCAAAAAACTCAGGATAATGATAGATAGACCTTAATCCCTTGCTCTTCTCGAGCTTGTTCTATAGTTTTGCCTAGGTTTTCAAGATTACTACGATGGGTAATTAATTTATCTATTCGAATTTGTCCTTGCTCCAATAGCTCTAGGCTTTCGCGCAAATCCTCTAGATTAGGCGAGTAGCTACTAGTGATAGTAAGCTCGCGGTAATAAATATCATTATTGTGGAAAACTGCTGAGATTGCTTCGTCGCCGGAGCCTGCAGCGAGCGTAGCGTGGCTGGCTCCTCGCAATGACGGACGGACACTAGAGAACACGACTATAGTCGCGCCATCATCAGCAGCAGCTACGGCTGTATCTATGCTGCTAGCGGCGCCGGCGGCAAGGAAAATATAGTCGTATTTTTGCGTAGTGGATTGCTTCGTCGTGGTGGCTGCTGTCATTGCGAGCCCGAAGGGCGAAGCAATCTCCATGCGTTGCGTAAAGTCTGGGGATTCTTCGCTGCGCTCAAAATGACGAGCAATATGATCAAATCCCAATTCCTGAGCCAGTTCTAGCCTAGCTGCTAGCATATCCATGCCAGTAACTTCAGCGCCGCTAAGTTTCGCTAGCTGCCCAAGTATAAGTCCTATTGAGCCTAGACCTATAACTAACACTCGGGCTTGACCTTTATGCTCAGCCAGCCTAGAGCGCTTGATAGCTTTGATGCAGCAAGCCACTGGCTCGGTGAAACTTGCAACCTCATCAGTCATAGCATCTGGTATTTTCAGCACAGTATGAGCTAGATGTCCTTCACTTAGCTCTGTGTATTCACAAAAAGCACCAGGATTAAAATTACTAGTTTTGAATTGTTTGCAAAGACTCTCTTGTTTATTGAGGCAGTATTTGCAAGTGCCGCAGGGCACATGATGAGAGCTGACAATGCGATCGCCAGATTTTAGATTGTAACGTTTTGATAATTCTGGACTAATCTCATTAATCACAGCTACCATCTCATGTCCTAGTACAGTGCCCTCAGTAACTAGTGCTCTATCTAGTTTGAGTAGATCTGAACCACAGACGCCGCAGCCAGTCACTTGAACCACTATATCCCCTGATGGTTTATCTATGTTAACTAAGCTCAAAAGGCCCTTGGCATTTGGGTCATAGACAGCAGCTTGCATTTGTTTGGTGCTGAGTTGGGGCATGGGATAATTTTAGCAGTTGTTATTGCGAGGAGCGTGCTGGCGAAGTGACGCAAGGCGTCATCCTGAGCGTAGCGAAGGACCCCCATGCTGCCATTTTATGGATTGCTTCGCCCTTCGGGCTCGCAATGACGGAAGCAACACGACTACGTAGGCTCGCGATGACATAAACTTCCAGCGATATACGTCGCCACCGGCACGCAGAGCTCGGTGTCGAATAGAAGTTCTATAGGATTACTAAGATCTATGTCTTTGTTGCGTATCTCGAAGACAGTATAGTCAGCGGCGTAACCCAGTTCTAGAGCACCAAGATTTTTGCCTAAGATTTTAGCTGGCTTGGTAGTCAATAATTCTAGTTTTTCTAGTGCGCTTAAGTGTTTAAGTTCGTTAACCTCTCGGCGCAAATCCCAGTCATAGTTAGAAGCTAGGCTATCAGTGCCGATACCAAAATTGCTAGACCATTTTTCTACGCGCGCGCGTGGGTTATGCAGGTAAGCATTACTGCGCGGACAGGTAACTAAGTTCACTCCAGCATCAGCTAATGTCACAAGATCCTCATCACTAGCGCAGCACAAGTGAGTCAGTAATAAACAAGGATCTAATAAATTATTCTTAGCGAGCATGTCTATAGAACTTTTGTAACTGCGCCAATGTTTAAGTTTAGGCTCCAGAGTATTAATTTGCTGCCAGAATTTACGCGCTGGACTTGCTTGCTCACTATCTTTGTCGCGGAACCATGCTTCTTCGGCTTCGCTTTCAGCGGCATGGGAGAGAAGTAGTGGCGCGATATGTGTCGTTGCGCTGCCGTCATTGCGAGCGAAGCGAAGCAATTGACGCATAGCGTCATCCTGAGCGAAGCGAAGTACCCCCATGCTGCCCCGGGGGATTGCTTCGTCGCCTACGGCTCCTCGCAATGACAATTTGTTACGTGTCTCGCAATGACGTTTTGCCTCTTCACTCCTCGCAATGACGTCTGCTTCGCTCGCAATGACGCGAGTCCAGTCCAGTAACTGCCGCCATAGCTTCACGCTAACATCATAAGTCGCATGCGGCGAAAAACATAATTCGATACTATCGTTGCAGCGTGCAGCTAATTTATTTATCTCCTCGACTTTGCGCGCAAAAATTTCTTCAGCCAAATCAGGATCAGAACCAAAAACTTCTATTCCTATAATTCCTCTAAGACCAGTTTGTTTATAAGCTTCAATACTCAGTGCAGGACTGTTACTGTTATCAACCACGAAGGTCGTGCCGCTAGCGATGGCCGCGCGGGCGTTACTGATATGTTGCGGTAGAAGACAAGTTTTTTCAGCACGAAATTGCTGTTCAGTTAGCTCGGACAACCATTCAAACATAGAAGCTAGCTGTTTGCTGGTGTCTATTTTGTTTTGATTTAACTGCTCAGTAGCAGCCTTAGAATATGTATATGCAAGATGTGCGTGCATATTAATAAAACCTGGTACGATAAGACGCGGAAGCTGGTATCCCCCACCAGGACTAGGTTCTGGGATTATGTAATTACTTATTATTCCATCGCGTGCTTCTATTTCAAGGTTTTTTAAGACCTCATAGGGGTTTTTGACTAGAGCAGATTGGGTATATAGTGCTTGTGACATATTTGGAGCAGTTCACTGAATGTTAAGACTAGAGATCAACGATTCTAACACTGATGCACTAGAGATTCGCGTCTCGGGCCAGCTGGTTTACAGTGAAGCTGAGCAGTTCAAAGAAACTATTTTACCTTACTTGAAAGAACAATCGCGTGTTAAAGTTGATTGTTCTAATTTGAGTTTTCTTGATAGCGCTGGTATGGGTGCTTTTGTTAGACTCTGGAAGGAGTGCAAAATCATAGGTGCTGAGCTTGAGTTCAATAACGTACTAGAGGATGTCAAAAGTCTTTTGCGTATCGCAAGACTACACCAGTTAACTAAAATCACTTCCAAATCTGCTTAATTGTGCAAGAGAGTAAATCTAAAACTGAAGCGCAAAAAATTAAAGAACTCGAGGCTAAAGTCAAAGAGCTAGAAAGCAAGCTAGCTGAAGAGCGCAGCTCTAGTGATGAAAAAGCTACTATCATGAAGCAGACTATTGCTGAGACCGAGGAGCTTGCGTCTAACTTGCAGAATACTACGCTGGCTCTGGTGCAGGAGAGGCAGATAGCACTAGCGAAAGCCGAAAAAGAAAAATTACTTAATCGTTGGATAGAGCGCATTAATAGTTCTTTTGATCTTGAAGGCACTCTGGCTGCTTCTACCTTCGAGATGGGGCAGTATCTCAAGGCTAGTCGTTGTGGGATTATACTGCTTGATGCTCAAGGGCTTACACTGAGTGAGTTTTGTCAGAAGAACTATCGCCGTGACCAAGAAGAGCTTAAGCAAGCTAAGCAAACGCTGCGTAAGAATTACTATATCCAAAAACTTATTAGCAGTAAAACCATGCTGCAAATCAAAGAACTAAGTGAGCAGGATGTTTTTACTCATGATGTAAGTTCTCTGCTGATGGTGCCACTGATGTTACATGAAGAGGTGATGGGCATACTATATCTGCAGCAGTGCGGGCGCGAGCGAACCTGGAATGAGCGCGAAGTCGATCTGCTGGTCGCGACATCGGTGCCGCTGACTACTGCTATCGAGAAAGCGAGACTTTATAAGAAGACTAAGGAGCGTCAAGATCACGCTGAATTATTTAGTAGGCTGACTACACAAATCCGTGGCAGTCTTAATCTTGAGGAGATATTAGCGCGTACAGTTAATGAGCTGGGCATAGCGCTTGATGCTTCAAGATGTTTTCTGTTTTTTGATGGTCATGTTAGTGAGGAGTATTGCCGCTCGGGAGTAGAGAGCATAGCTACTACTATGCAGAATCTGATACTCGATAAGCTAGGTGCTGATAAAAAACAAACCATAGTTATTAATGATATTGCCGCTCAGTTATCTAAGCTGACCAAGCCTGAGCAAGAGCAACTGCGTAACACCTCTGCTAGTGCGGCTTTGGCGACGCCTTTGTATTTTCAGAATATATTGCAAGGCTGGATAGTATTGCATAGCCTCGAGGAGCGCATCTGGACTGAAGATGAGATTAAATTCGTAGAGTCGGTTGCTAGTCAAGTGATAGTGGCGATGACTCAGTCTAAGATGTACGAGAAGCTTGATTCTTACCAAGAGAAACTGTCACGCGAACTTAAACAAGCTGCTCGCGTGCAGACTTCGCTTATAGGCGGTGATGTTTTCGATGCTGAGCTTGAGACATCAGTCTTCTATAAAGCTCACAGTAATGTCTCGGGAGATTTTTATTCAGTAGCTGAACTTTCGCCGCATCATATCGGTGTACTTATTGGTGACGTCTCGGGTAAGGGTCCAGCAGCAGCTCTTCTCACTGGATATCTACTTGGTGAGTTTAATTCTGCGGTGCGTAACTCTTCATTAGCTTGGTATCCAGACAAGATGATTAATTTTCTTTGTCGTTCTATTCTGTATCAGAACGAGAGTTCAGATTTTTATGCTACTGCTTGGTATGGTGTTTTCGATATGAGTAATCAAGAGCTGCGTTACTCTAATGGTGGTCATCTTAATCCATATTTTATCGAGGCTAAGACTGGCTCTGTGACGCTGCTTGACGAAGATAAAGACGCCGGTGTGCCGCTGGGACTCTTAGATCCTAAAGAGCTTGAAGAATACTATGAATGCCGTACTGTCGGTTTTCGTGAAGGCGATAAGATGTTACTTTTCACTGATGGCATTATGGATCAGAAGATGCCCGGTGGTGACTTCGTGCCTAAGGACTGGGTGCAAAAATCTCTAGAGCAGCTTAAAGACCGTGAAGTAAAAGAAATTACTTATGAACTCAATGAATACCTTAATGAGATGAGTGGTGCTGTGCCGCTTACTGATGATAGGCTGATGATTTGTATTGAACAAAAATCTCACCCAATAGAAGAAGTAGAAATCCAGAATAATGATGTTTGCAATCAATATATCGCAAATATTATCCAAGAATGCCAAGCGGCTGGTATGCCGCATGAGCGCGCTCTGAGTCTGCGTCTCGGGCTAACAGAGGCTCTTACTAATGCTGTACGTTATGGTTTGGAGAAGAATCCATACGGCACTGTGAAGCTGGGTTATATGGTCTCTAGTACGGGTTTTAAGATTTCTATTCTCGATCCGGGTCCGGGGTTTAACTGGCAGATTTATAGTAATACTTTTATTGATGAAGTTAGGTTTGAAGATGAGGGCGGGCGTGGGATACCACTACTACGCGAGATTTTCGATAAGGTTACTTGGAATCCGTTTGGTAATCATGTTGGCTTGTTTTATTACTGGTAGGCGTCATCGCAATGACAATCGTCATCGCGAGCGAAGCTTACGTCATTGCGAGCGAAGCTTACGTCATTGCGAGCGAAGCGAAGCAATCCACTACTAGTAATGGATTGCTTCGTCATGCCTTCGGCATTTCTCGCAATGATAAGCTGCTACACTACTATTAGTGACCAGCAATAGCACTAAACAAATCACCATACTCGGCTTTGCCAAAAGCACTCAAGCCTGTATAAATTATCTATTAGCTAATAATTATCAAATCAAAATTATTGAAGCCAAAAGCCGTGATAGTTATGACGCTAAAACCATTGCCAGTTTTGAAGCTAAGGGCATAGAGTTTGATTTTGCGGGTAGGAATTTTAATTTTGCGAGCACCGTGCTTACTAGCCCGGGTATTCCCCAGTCTAGCCCAGTGATGCAGGCTTTTAGACAAGCTCAGGCGAAGAATCCCACGCTTGAACTTATCAGCGACTTCGATCTCTTCACTGATTGCATAGGCTCTAATTATCTGGCGGTAACAGGCACTAACGGCAAGACTACCACTACCAGCCTGCTGGCGCATTTAATTGGCACTGAGCCACTGGGTAATATCGGTAAGCCGTTTATGGAATACACTGATGCTCCTAGTGATAAACCATATGTAATTGAGATTAGTTCTTTTCAGTTATTCTACTCGCAGCTTAAGCATGCGCCGCGCGCGGCTATCTATCTTAATCTCACTCCAGATCATCTTGATTGGCATAAAGATCTTGAAGAATACAAGCAAGCTAAAGCTAAGTTGTTTACTAATTGTCCTTTGATGATACTGAATTATGATGATGCGGTGACTAGAGAGTTGGGGTTTAAAGACCAGTCTAGGACTAGGTTTTTCTCGACGCAGAGTGATAATGTAGATGCCTATCTCAAGGATAATATATTATTTTTGCGCAAGGATAATATATTATCCGTTAGCGAGCTGAAGATAGTTGGCGAGCATAATTATTCTAATGCCCTAGCTGCGATATTAGCGGCTGATGCTGCTGGTGTTAGCCTCGAGGAGATACGTAATAGACTAAGGTCTTTTAATCCAGTCGCTCATCGTATGGAATATACGGCGACTATCTCCGGCAAAGATTTTTATAACGATAGTAAGGCTACTAACCCAGAATCTTCAGAGAAAGCGCTTAAAGCTTTTTCTCAGTGCATAGCTATAGTCGGCGGTAAAAACAAAAAACTAGATATGTCGCTAATGTTAGATGTGCTTAAAGAAAGAGCCGCTGAAGTGATCTGCATAGGTGAGCTGGCTCAAGAACTAAGTCAGGGACTAGCGCAGCGCGGCTACACTAAGACTAAGCTAGCTGCTAGCTTAGATGAGGCGGTGCAGCTGGCACTCAAGTCAGAGTACAGCCTACCTGTGGTTTTCACTCCCGGCACATCAAGCTTCGATATGTTTCTTAACTATGAAGATCGGGGCGATAAGTTCAAAGCCATAGTGCGGCAAATTGCTGTATCATAAAACTTGGTGGTTAATATACCAAGCTCTGATAGGTTTTTTCGTGATATAAGTCTTGCGCTTATATTTATTGGTTTTGCTTTTGTTGCTAGTGCTTCCGCTTATGAATCGATGCGTTATTCAGGTAGTGCTTGGTCGATGATAATCAAGCAGGGCGTGGTAGTTTTGCTTTCGGTGCCGGTGATGCTTGGAGTGAGTAGTTTTCATTATCGTTGGTACCGCACTAGGTTTGTCTGGTGGATAATGGCAGCAGTGATATTACTGCTGATATTGACTGCCATTCCGGGTATAGGCGTAGTGACAGGCGGCTCTAGACGCTGGATTTCATTAGGATTTTTTCAGTTGCAGCCCTCTGAGTTCGCCAAACTAGCTTCTGTATTAGTGATGGCTAAAGCCTGTTATGAGCGCAAGAACCGAGCTCTGGCGATAGTCCTAATCGCTATTTGCTCAGCTCTAGTGCTTAAGCAACCAGATTTAGGTACTACTATTATTATTGCTAGTAGTGTTCCAGTTATAGCTTATGCTGCTGGTTTGAATTTATTTGTTTTTATTGCAGGTATAGCTGGGGTGCTTTGGGTTGGTGTTAAACACGTGATGAGCACGCCATATCAGATGGAGCGTATTAAATACTGGTTAGATCCTTATTTAGATCCACTTGGTTCTGGTTATAATCTTATTCAATCACAGCACGCTATTGGCGCAGGTGGCTTATGGGGACAGGGTTACGGCGCTTCGCTGCAGAAGCTGGGTACTCTACCCATTCCACATGCTGATTTTATTTTTTCAGTGATTGCTGAAGAGATAGGTTTTCTTGGTATAGCTGTGATTATTGCTTTGTTTATTGCTTGGATACTACGCGGACTTGATATCTGCTTCGCTGTGCCTGACGAGCTGGCTAGATATATAGGCTTCGGGATTATTGCTACTACCGCTATTCAGACTATTATAAATATGTGCGTAGCGACTGGATTATTCCCAGTCACCGGCATGACTCTACCTTATATTAGTTCTGGTGGTAGTAGTTTGATTACTATGTGCGTGGCGACGGGGATAATACTGAACTTGTCGCGGTTTGCCGATCTTAAGTATTAGTTTAGCGATGCTGTCATTGCGAGCCGCGTAGCGGCGTGGCAATCTAGAAAATGAAGACCTGACAGTCTAGATGTATGTTAGAAGACTAAGGATATCAGGGTAGATAATAATCATGGAGTGGATTTTACTTGGATTAGTAGCGATTATTTGTGTTTTGCTACTCATATTGTGGTTAACAAAACTACAGCTTAAAGACACGTTTAACGCATTAGCAGGTGAGGCGCTTAAATCTAATAATCAAGCTTTTTTAGATTTAGCAAATCAGCGTTTTGATAATTTGAAGATTGAAGCACAAAAAACTCTTGAGCAGAAAGAAGAGAGTTTTACTGCATTGTTAAAACCACTTGATGAGATGGTTAGAGAGTATAAAAAATCTGTAGATGAGATGAAGGTTGAGAATGCTAAGTCTTTTACTTCTATTGGTGACACCCTTACAGCGTTATCTACTGAAGCTAATAAATTATCTATCGAAACTATTAAGCTGAATAATGTTTTAGGCACAGCAAAGCAGCGTGGGCGTTGGGGTGAGATTACTGTTAGAAAAATTCTAGAGCTTGCGGGGCTTAATTCTGTTACTGATTTTAGTGAACAAAGTAGAGATCAATCTGGTAATAAGCCGGATTTTGTAATTAAGTTGCCAAATAATCGTAATATTATTATCGACTCTAAGTTTAATGCAGATGCTTATATTAGAGCTATGGAAGCTAGTTCTGAAGAGGAACGTAATAAGCATCTTAAAGATCATGCTCGCAGTGTTATGGACACTGTTAAAGATCTTGCTAAGAAAAAGTACAATGAGTCAGATGAGTATTCTGCAGATTTTGTGATTATGTTTGTGCCTAATGATTCGTTGCTAGCGGCGGCGGCAGAACAGCAGGTAACAATAGTTGAAGATGCTATGTCGAGTAAAATAGTTTTAGCGACTCCTTCCACTCTTTATGCCATGCTTAAAGTTGTAGCACTTGGTTGGCAAGAGTTTGAGCTTAATCAAAACGCTGAAAAAGTAAAAGAAATTGGGCAGGAGTTATTCAAAAGGGCTCGTAGTTTAGTTGAGCATATAGCTAATCTGAGAGCTGGCTTGCAGCGTGCTACTAAGGCGTTCAATGATTTTATCGGATCTTTTCAAACTCAGTTATTGCCGCAGCTTAATCGTTTTAAGGAGTATGGTGTGGTGAGTGATCAAATTGACTCTCTTGATAGTATTCCAGATGAGCTTAGAGATTTAAATTATGGGTCAAAATATTTGGCTGATACATCTGCCGCTACTTCCCAAAAATCTGTCGGGCCTGCGGATCTGCCATAAAGCCTATAACCAGCTTTGATGGGTCTGCCGCCATTAGGGCGTGCTGGTTTTGGTAGTATAAGTCCCTTGGACTGCCCTAGTATATATGCTCGCAGTGCAAGTACGGAGCCGTGGAATAATTCTTGAAAGCTGACTATTTGTCTTGTAGTGTCTGTGTAAATATTCTGGTCTAAAAAATCCTCTACTGTTTGAATAGCTAGTGCGGTCAGATCTTTAGGTTTATTAGGCAAGGATTTAATTCTGTCGAATATGGCTTTTTCGATATAGCCCCTATATGGTTCCATAAGGTCGTACACTAATGCTGGATAGGAGCGTGGTATGTGGATAAAACCGTGATAGGGGCTTAGTTTGTGATAAAGAATCCATCTGAGAATTATTGAGCTGTAGAATTTGGATACTGCATCTAATGCTGTTGATAATTCGTTATCGCCTCTTCTGGAATGCCCCTCAAAACCTAGTTCTCTATAATATATTTTCCAGTATCTTTGAGCATGTAATGCTTCGATATTGACCATTTCTTTTTGATTGAAGCCACAGAGCTTCCAGTGTAGGGGTGTATTAACCAGCCACTCCATGGATTTAAATTTGGCATCAAGAATTTTTTTAGCGACGTGAGTAGATTTTTTGATGGAGTTGCGGCAGGTTATTTGTAAACTGAGTAGATCTTCGTCGTGATAGGGTCTGGTGCTGGGCATTATCCAAGTTGCTTGTGACATGTTGCGCCTATGTATACATATGGGCACGGCATATTTAGTGCAGAGCTCTAAGAAGTTTTGTGCGAGCTCGCAGACAGCACCATAGAACATAATTGAATGCAGGCTAGTGATATCAGTATTTAGTTGGCCACCTTTATAGGTAAAAGTTATTTTTTGGCCCTTAAGCTGTATACTAGATGTATAAGGTAGCCAAATTGGTAGCCTCTTTGATTTTGCCATGTTATCTTAATTAAATACCCCAAAAACCCTGATGTTATGCTAGGATTTTGATAGGTTTTTTCTGTAAACTGATAACTAAATACAAGGAAATACGGTGAGTCTCACCGAAAACGGGTGAGGAAAAGGCTCCTTTGTTTTTGAGTCCACACCGAAAACGGGTGAGGAAAAGGCATATTAGGTCTCCGTTACACCGAAAACGGGTGAGGAAAAGGCTGCTTAGGCGTGATTGTCTCACCGA
>Ga0172372_10004639_pt1 | contig 19451 bp, 2 predicted proteins | sample LakKiv5m_2_FD_114544 | JGI IMG/M metagenome (GOLD analysis project Ga0172372, IMG submission 114544) | Freshwater microbial communities from Kabuno Bay, South-Kivu, Congo - kab_092012_9.5m | ecosystem: Environmental > Aquatic > Freshwater > Lake | place: Democratic Republic of the Congo...
ACCGACTACAGCACGACGGTATTGACCGTGGGAGGAGTGAGCGCGGATTTGAAGGTGGGAGCGGCGAGCGAGACCAACGGAGTGCTCACCCCGTATGCGGTTGTCTCGGTGGTGGGATTCAAGGCTGAGATCGCGAACTTCGTGAGTTTGTCGGGAAGCTTTGGTTTTGCGAAGGACGGGAACGGGATCGAAGTGGTGGCCAGCGATGCGGGAGCTTCGTTGACGGCGGGCAACTTCTCGATTGGCGTGAGCGACGCGCACCTGGCGTTGAAACTCAACGCGGACAACACGGTCGCGCTGAGGGCCAGCGGCAGTCCGCATGTGGTGTTGGGATCGAGCTTCGCGAACGTGCAGGCGACGTCGGTGACGGTGGCTTACAACAGCGGCACCACCGACTACAGCACGACGGTATTGACGGTGGGAGGAGTGAGCGCGGATTTGAAGGTGGGAGCGGCGAGCGAGACCAACGGTGTCCTCACCCCGTATGCGGAGGTCTCAGTCCTGAATTTCAGAGCTACGGTTCTCGGCAGCAGCATGAGTGCCGATGCGCTGTTCGTCAAAAAGGACGGACAATCCCTCTCACTCGGTGGTGACAATCTGGGGTTGTCACTCATGGCCGGTAGCACGCGCATTGTGCAGGTCAGTGGTGCCGACTTCCACTTTGTTGTTGATGCGTCGGGCCTCTACGGCGTTCTTCGAAATGCTGCGGTTGTGGGACCGGACTTCGGTGATGCACTCAAGCTGAGCGGTCGAGCGGGGTTTAGGATCAACACCACGGGCGCAGCGCAAACGATCACGCTGGGGACGGATGTGATTTCGCTCGGTGACGGTAGCCCGTATCTCAGGGTGGAGGTGTCGGAGATTCCGGCGAACAATGGGGTGGATGCCATCCCCGCGACCTTTGCGATCGCGAACGTCTTTTCGATCGAGGCCTCGGAACTGATGTTTGAGCGGAGTGGCGCGGAAGTCCATCTTGTGGCTGAGGATCTGAACTTGATGGTGGGTGCTCCAAGCGATCCGGTCTTCGAGTTGAACGGATCGATCGATCTGCTGTTCACCGAAACCTACGTTCAGGTGGCGCATGCCGCGCTAAGTTTTCCGGGTGAGTTTGCCGTCGGCGGGTTTGTGGCCATCGAGAACCCCGGATTTAGTCTGACGGATTTCCGCTATAACTATTCGGGCACGGATCCCCCCGGTTTGGTCAGTGGCGTCATCGGAATCACTGCCGGACGCGCCGCTCTTTTCCCCGGCAAGCTATTTAGCGCGGAGGCCACTGGCATTGCTGGTTCCTTCGACCTCATCACCTTCGCCTTCTCACTCTCCCTCGGAACCTTCAAGCTGACCGTGGGCCAGGCCTTCATCGCTGAGGCGACCTCGGTGCACCTTCAGTACGATCCCGAAGGTCCAACAACCCAGACCCTGGTGGTGATCGGTTCCGGAGATATCTCGTTCCCCGTCCTCAACATCGCGGCCGAGTTCGAGAATCTTACGATCCGCACCGACGGGTTTAGCTTCGACTCGTTTTTGATCGAATACACAGGAACGGTCAAAATTGGCGGCATCCTGAGTTTTGGAGGAGTTGGCATTCAGATTGAGAAGTTCGGTGTCACTTACGGTCAGGCGGTGGTCTTTGAAGGTTCGATCACTTTGTTTGCCGAAACTGCGGCGTTCTTCCCTGGAAGTCGGGTCTTCAGTGCCAGGGTTGACGGGGTTTCGGCCACGTTCAATTTTGACAGCCATGGCGAGTTGGAAAGCTTCGTGTTCCACGTCGACGCTTTGGTCCTGTCCCTGAGCCAGTACCTGGACATCGAAGCCGGTAACTTCACTTTGGACACCGGTGCTGGTCCGACCGAGTATCTGGCAAGATTCGGCAAGATCGGAGCGAAGCTGAAGCTGCCGGTGCTGACACTTGGCGGTGAGGCCCGCAATTTCGCGATCACGGGTGACGGTTCGTTTGTGACATTGGCGGATTTTGGCGTGGGCTTCGAGTTCGACTCGACCGGTGCGGGAGGGAAACTAGGACTACCGTCGTGGCTTCCGACGGGGGCTCTGGCCATCGATATCACATGGCCCGACATCGCCGCCCAACCCGCCATCTTCCAATTGGACTTGTCAGTCGGTTTGAAGGGGACAATCCCGGGCACGGAGTTGGCGTTGGAAGGATTTGTCGAGCATCTGATCATCGACATCGGCCGCTTGGTGGCCGGTGAGTTCCCGATTGTCGGTTTGGGTGCGGTGGGAGCGCAGGCGGGAGGCAAGATTTTCGGATGCGCGTTTCAGGGCGGGTTGTTCCTGTCGATTCTGAAACTGGACGCCCATGGAGAGGAGATTGACGGCGGCGACACCCATACGCCTGTTAAGACCTACGTATTGTACGGCGGCGTGACGGGCACGTTGGTCGTTGCGGGGTATGGTGGGTTCTCGTTCCGTTTGGGTCTGTCCCAGTTCGGGCCACTCCAGGGTTATGTGCAGGCCGTGGTCCCGATTCCTGTCACGGGCCCGGTTGGGTTCGCCCTGACGGGCTTCCGCGGGGGAATCACATTCGGGGTGCCACTGCCTTCGGTGGAGGATGCGCGCCAGCTTGCGAATGATCCCGGGTTTAAGACGAGTGATGAGCTCAGCCTGACTGAATGGAGGGCGAGGGTGCGACAAGGAGTCGCCGCGCAAGTGGAGATATTTGAAACGCTGGTGCAGGATCCCTTGCAAACTCCGTATGCAGTGTTGAAGCAAGTTGCTCGCTTCGAGGGTGGCGGGTCCGTGATCAATGTCTACGTTTCTGCCGCTACTTTTGAGCTGAAAGGGGACGTGATCTTCAGCACGGACGGAAAACTTCTCGTCCGCGGTGACTTGATACTTGGCGGCATCTTTAAGGTGCGGGCGAGCATGTTCGCAGACGTGAGCGATGTGCTCAATCCCGCGGGACCCAAAGTCACCGCGCTGGCGTTGGTTCAGGTGCCCGCAGTCACGAAAATCGTCACGATCTATGGTGGGATTCACTTCGACTACGGCCAACCGAGGGATCCGAGTGCACCCGACATCTCGCTGTTGGCACAGGTCTATAACTATATCGACTTCGACGGCGTCAACCCAGATGGAACCTTCACGGATCCGACCACGCACCAGGTGATCGATACGGTGAATCCACTCGAGAGCGAGTTGGAAGACTTCCGCGTTGTGATCTCAGGCGGAATGGAACTGAGTGCCTTGGGATTGATGACCTTGTCGATCGAAGGGCGGGCGGATATCTCATTCTCACCGGTGAACGAGACCATTGATGTGGGAGTCGTTGGTAAGCTTCATCTGGAGCCATTTAACGCGGACCTGATTGGGTTGGCTGGGCAGTTGCACATCCGCGTCAACGAGAGTGATCCCGACCGAGCGGACTATTGGGGTGCTTTCGCCCTCAAGCCCGCGGAGTTGACGTTGGTGAAGTCGGTGGGAATCGACACAAATGCCCTCTCGGTCTTGCGAATCAACAACACCCTGGAGCGGCACACGGAGACATTGGAAATCCCGGGCAGCGCTGCTCGTGAGTTCGTGATCGAGCCTCTTTCCCTGAGCGTGCTGATGGAGGGTTACTTCACGTTCAGCCATGGGGGGACCGAGTGGTTCCGGTTGCACGGGTCCATGATTTACAGCTGGAGCGCATCTGGAGTGCCCGGTGCTGGGGTGCTGCCGATCCTGAATGTATATGTCGATGGCGACCTGGGTATTGGTCCGTCCTCGGATCCGTGGGTGTCGGCGAGCGCCAAGGGCTACATGCAGCTCTCGGTCCATGGAATCGCGGCACTGATCGAGATCAACCTAACCACCACGGAGAAGTTCCACCGTGCGGGAGTGGATATTGAGGGGCGGTTTGTCCTGATGCTGAACACAACCGGAGCGGACGTGAGCTACCAAGTGCCCACGGAATTCCCGGCCATTCAAGGCGAGCGAGACGTGCTGGTACCTCGCGCGCCGCCTGGCGCGGATGGCGCGATCCCGGGGGTGGGCGAACCGTATTTCCTCATCCGCGCATTGGGCACGATCAAAGTGCTCAACGTGTATGTGTTGGAAGGCAGGGTGGATCTGTTGTTCAACCGAGACGGAATCGACCTGCGGTTTACGGGCAGTCACAAGCTCGAAGTAGCAGGGATTGTCATTTACGATTTTGAAGCGGTCGGTGGCTTGCGGATTGACAACACGGGACTCGCGGCCGCCCTTGTCGTCACCGCCGCAGGGAAGGTGAACGCCATTGGGTTCATCCTTGATGGGCAGTTCACCATTCAAGCGAACACCACGGGAGTCGAAGCGATCATTCAAGGCATCACGGTTGCTGGAGAAGCCAACCCCTATTTCAGGGTTCTTCTCAATGGCACACTCGCGGTGGGCTCGTTGTCGTTAAAAGGAGATTTCGAGTTTGAGGCGGGTGCGGAGAGCATTCGGGTTAAGACGGAGAATGGAACTCTGAAGGTGGGTGGAGAGACCGGCGGGGAAGCATGGACCCTGTTTGAGTTCTCGGTGTCGGGCAACCTAGAAATCACCACCTCAGGCATCTTCGGTGTTCTGGACCTCAACCTTTCGGATCTGTTTATCCCGCCGCAAGGCTTCAGGATGAATGCGGTCTTCTCGCTGGGCATCAACACGACGAATGAAGAGCGAAACCACATACCGGCGTTCCTCGGTGCCAAGATCTTCGCCAGCGGAACGCTTGTTGTGGACGCCAAAGTCGAGTTGTCGGGGACTTTCAATTTTGTTCTCTCGCCGGCCCTGATCAAGGTGGAATCGGATTTCGACTTTGCCCTCAAGGATGAGGCCAACCGGGTCGCTTTCAAGTTTTCGGCGAAGCACGACTTCGAGTTGAGATTCCCGGGAATCGCGGAAGAGATCGCGCTCAGTTTCGACTCCGGTCCGGCTTCCGGATTCGATCTGTCAGCGACGTTTACACTCCAGATCAACACCACCGGAGCACAGCACGGCAACCTGGAGGCGGGGGTTTACGCGAGAGTGCGAGCCATCGGTTCGATGACGTTCCTGAATTCGATCACGTTGAATGGCGACTTCTCGTTGAACGCCACCTTCAACGGGGTTGTGGTGTCGGGTGCCTTCACGATGGAGACCCAGGTTGCCGGCACGATGTTGTTCGCCCTCGAAGGCCAAGCGGACTTCCTGGTGAATATCTTTGGCGTCGCGGGTCGGACGAGTTTGGTGTTTCAGAAGAATCTTCCCAACGGCGGCGACCTCAGCTCGACGTTCGGGTTCACCTTCAGCGCCGACGCGGAATTTACCCTGGAACTGAATACGCGCTCGGTGGCCGTGAACATTGGTGGACACGAGCTTGGTGCGTTCACATCCAGCGTCACCATTGACGGCAGCCTGGAGCTGCCCGGGTTGGTGTTCGAGGGTGTGTTTACCTACCGCACTGTGGGGCTTAGCCTTGAGATCACCATGGATGCCCATCTGAAGTTGGGCCCGCCGGACCTAGTCTTACTGAGCTTCAAGGCGACCGGTGGATTGCGGGTGAATCTCGAAGGTATCGCTGGTGTTGTTGAGCTCGCACTCGATGCCGGAGCCACATTGGACGGAAGGTTCGGCGCGACCTTGGAAGCCAGCTACCGCGCCGAGATCAACACGACCGGCCTAGAACAACGTGTTGGCAGTGCCGCTTCTGAGATTTGGCTCGAGGCGGGGACTTACGCACGTGTCCGAGCGGATGGACGTCTGATCCTTTCCGTTGGGAACGACGCGCTGCTCACAGGATTCTTCCTTGAAGGCCACTATTTGATGCAGGTGGATGCCGATGGGGTCAAAGTGACCGCCAGCGGGTCGTTGAATCTTAGCGTTGCGGGCAAGACCCTCTATCGCGAGTCGGTTGATGGTGAACTGAGCTTCGGACTCGATGGGTTAAAGGCCCGGGTCACGTATCGGGTTGCGGCCGGCATTGATCTCAGGGATCGATTGGAGGAATTGCACCCTGGAAATATCGGGGCCACCGGTATTCGAATTACGGGTGAAGCCGTGTTCGAAATCGATACTGCTGCTGGGATCTATTCCCGTCTTACCGTCCAGGGAAACCTCGTCTTTTCGGTATTGGGAGAGGAAACCCTTCGTCTCGACGGCAGGTTTGTGATGAGCGTTCTGGAAGCGGCTGTGATTATCGACGTTGACGCCACAATGGACTTAACGCTCGGTGGGCAGTCGTTGGTCACCTGGATCGCGAAGGGCGCGATGCGGTTGGGAATCAATGGTCTGACCGCCAGCATTGAGTTGACCGAGCGCGCCGGGGTGAATTTTGGCGGGAACGGATTCGAGTATCGGATCAGCGCGTTTTTGGAAGTGAACCTCAGTGCCAAGTCCTTTACGAAGATCGGTGATCGCACCGTGGATTTCCCGGTGGGTCCCTTTGTGAGAATTCGTGGAGTGGGCCATCTCTATATCCTGGTTGAGGGCCAGACCGTCTTTGACCTGGACGGCACCTACATCTTGCAACGGCGCTTGGGCTCGATTCTGGTGGGGGCTAGCGGGTCTATGAAGGTGTTGTTGGGCGGCAGCGAATTTCTGAGCTACGGCGTGGCTGGCGACTTTTGGGTCAGCACCGACGGCATCGCGGGCGCTCTCGAAGCCACCGCAAGAGTGGATTCGGCAGTGCCGTCGTCGTTCGGCTTTGGGTTCAACGCCTCAAACCACGGGCGGATCGAAATCAATACGACACGCGTGGCTGTCGAACTTCCTGATGTTGGAGTCGTGCTTCCAGGTGTCCGCCTCCGCCTGGAGGGAGACCTTTCGGTCACGGGTCTGACACTTGCAGGCCGGTTCGATTTCCAGATCACCCCTGAGCTATTTCAAGTGGTGGTGGACGCATCCATCAAGGTATTGGCGACGGGGATCAGTTCAACGGATGTTTCCGGGGTCCTTACACACGGAGCGATGCGGATCTCCACCGACGGCTTGGTTGGATTCCTCCGGATGAACGTCGACACTGGGGCGAGTGGAACGGCGACCGAGGGTGAAATTGAAGGGAACGGTTTTCTTTTGTCGTTCACCTTGGCCCTGTCGATGAACACGACGGGTCGTGACCAGGAGTTGGACGGCGTTTTGATCGGCGGCGATGAGATCGTGACACTCGATTCGTCCGGGTTCATCCAGTTCAATCTTGAGGGTATGGCGGGCTTCCGGATTGATGGCGCGATCACTGTGGTTGGAACCTCGCAGGGTTTTGCGGTTTCCGTCAGCGGTGTGCTTACTGCGCGGATCAGCGGAACGTTGGTGCTCCAACTGGATGTGGAAGGCGACCTGATCATCCGCAGCGGAGCGGAGAACACTGGGATCGCCGGCCGTCTTGCGTTGACCCAGAGCGTCGGGAGTATGGTTGCTGGCCGTGGATTTGAGTTTAATGCCGCGTTCCGGTTCGAGGTGAACACCACGGGGATGGAACAGAACGTGGTAGGTAACTCGATCGCGTCCGGAGTCTATGTTCGTGTTCACGCCGAGGGGGGACTCCTGTTTGAACTCGCGGGTAACACAGGCTTCCGAATCGATGGAGGGTTCAACTTGTCGGTAGGCTCCGACGGTCTTCAAGTCGTCGCCAGTGGTCGTATCCATGCCCAAATGGCGGGTAGCACGCTTTTCGATTTCGATCTGCGGATCGCTTCATTGTTGATTGATGGCACGGGAATCGCCGCGAAGATTGAGTTGGGATCCAGAAACGTGACATGGCTCGGGTTCGGGTTGTTCGGCCATTTTCTTTTCGCCCTCAACACCACCGGCGGGAGGATCGAGTCCATCGCTGGCGTCCCGGTCGCCTTGGATCCAGGGTTGGTGATTTCGATCGACGGTTCCATGCAACTTGCGTCCGGGGGTGTCGACAGCTTCAAGATTTCCTCAGGAACCTTCGTAATGAACGTGGGTGTATTAAACGTTCGGCTTGCTGCGAAGGGAGTTATGAATTTGGGCTTCCTCGGTTCACTGTCGGTGAACGGACTCCTGGAGGTGAGCCCTGCGGGATTCGTTGGGGTATTGCAGTTGGGCGGAGGTGTCAATAGCACCAAATCTGGCGTCGGATTCGATCTCAGCGGTGTATTTGCGCTGGAGGTGAACACCACGAACTCCGATCAGTCCGTCCTCGGCTATGTTGTCGACCCCGTGACCGGAATGGTTTCGGGACCGCGATCCATCAGCCTTGCCCGCGGCACGATGCGTGTGCTCATCGGAGGTTCCCTATCGCTCACGAATAGCTTTTTAATCCAAGGCGGGATGAACCTGACCGTTGCGGTCGGCCGGATGGATTTGGCGTTTGATGGGACACTCTCTCTCCTGAACAGGGGCTTCAGGGTCGCGGGAACAGCGGGTGTCTATGACGGACTTGGGGGTGGGATCGCGTTCGATATCTCGATTTCCTTGGGTGCGAACAACACGCTGAGCACCGACTATGGATTTAACCTTGTTGGCACGGCGCGGTTGCAGGTGAACACGACGAACGAGAGCCGGTTCGGAGTTGCGCCGAGAACGGCCAATGTTGTGGTGAACGGCGATCTCGGACTCTGGCTTGGCAACACGAAAGCATTCGACTTGGAGGGTCGATTTGAAATCAGCGTTTCGGGAAGTGGTTTACGGCTACGGGTTGATGGTTCGTTCACGGTTCCGGTGTTGGGCCGGTTCCAGGTCCTCGGGCAGTTGAACGTCTCTGCGGCTGGGCTCTACGGCAACCTGAACCTCGGACAACGGGCTCATTTGGGTTTGGGATTCACGTTGAACGCCGCCTTCCAGATGGAGATCAACCTGACCGACGCTCCGCAGAGCGTGCTTGGGTTCGAGATCAATCCTACCACTGGCGCGGTTTCCGGACAAACCGAGCGTCTTATCCAAGCCCACACGGCGCGGCTCGTCGCGGGAGGAAATCTCGAATTCTCAGGTGGGTTCACTGCTCGGGGGCGGTTTGTGTTCCAAGTCAGCGGGGGCAATGTCCTCGTGAACGCCGACGCCTTCATCGACGTCTTTGGTGTGAAGCTGGATTTGTCCGGAACGGGTACCCTCTACTCCGACAACCACTTTTATATCCACGCGGCATTGAGCCTCAATGGCAGCACCAACGTGCTGTTGCCTTCGGGTCCATTCCAGGTGTCCGGCAATCTCGCCTTGTTTGTTCGCACGTGGACGGGCGAATTCGCGGTCACCGTGACCAACGCCAGGGTTTACTTCATGGGCTTCACCGCGACGGGCAGCCTGTCCATCGGAGTTTCGGGTGGCGTGTTCACGATTTCGATTCCTTCATCGAATCCGCTGGAGATGAATTTTCTCGACCTTGGCACGGTGAGATTGTCCGGGTATTTGCAATCCACCGGCTACTTCTCGTTGAGCGCCCAGGCCTCCTTCAAATTTTCGAATTCGGTGGGGATTCTGAATATTTTTGATGTGCCTGCCATTGGCGACGCGGACTATGGGAAGAGTCGGTACACCGCCGTGTTCTATGTGGACGTCACGTTGGGTGCGAGCCTCAGCTTTTTCAACACCGCCGAGAGTGGTCTCGGGTTTTCGGCATCGGTAAATGGGAGCGCGAGGGCCGGATACTCCATCAAACATTGGGTGCTTTACAAAGATTTGAAATACTACCCGGAATACTGGGCCGACTCGATCGCGGCGACGGGCAGCGGATCCATCGCACTTTCAAACGGGGTCTTTAAAGCCTCGGTACATGGCCGCTTGGATGGCAGCGGACTAGGCTTTCCGATTGCCGACCTCTTGAGCCTCCTGCCTGCCTTCGATTTTGATGTCTCGATCGGGGACAAAAAAGCCACCCAGGTGAGCGCGGCGGTGAGCAGCTTTGTGGTGCCCAGCTTCGCGGCCGTCCATCAACCTGTCACCGTCACGGGCAGTGGTTGGGCTCCCGCCGCACCAGGGCAAACGGTGTGGGTGCGTTGGCATGCGAACAACACCGTTAGCTCTTGGGTCGAGGCGGGGCCCAACACGCCGGTATCCTACACCTTCAGCCCGACAACGGCCGGTGAGTATCCCGTGAATTTGGAATTGCAGACGTGGGATCCGTCCATTGGAGGTTACCGTTCGACGTTCCAGCCGGGGATGGTGGTGGTGACCCAAAACGTTCCCCCCACGGCGGTGCCTGGCGGACCCTACGTTGTTTCTGAAGGCGGTTTGCTGGTGCTGGACGCTTCTGGATCGACCGACGATCGAGGTGTGGCCAATTACGAGTGGGATCTGAACTATGACGGCGTGACCTTCACTGCGGATCTCTCCAGCGCCCAGCCGACCTCGATGAGCGTGTTTGGCGATAACTTTGGTACCCGAACGATCGCTCTGCGTGTCTCCGATCAAGCCGGGTTGCAACAGACGGCGACCACCATGCTGACGGTCACGAACGCGGCGCCGACCATCACCTCATTCACCGGGCCTGCCTTGGGTGTTCCTGGCCAACCCTTATCGTTCACGGGTGCCTTCAACGACCTCGGTTCGATGGACACACACGTCGCGAGCATCGACTGGGGAGACGGCACGGGCGCAGAGTTTGTCCCGGTCGTCGAGTCGCCGTTCGGACCTCCCGGATCCACAGTGGGTGCTGACGGTTCGTTGTTCAGGACACATGTGTTCACTTCGCCCGGAAGCTACACGGTCACGTTGACGATTCAGGACGATGACGAGGTGCAACCGGTTGCAACGCGGACATTCAACGTCCTGATCCAGCATGCGAACCTTCAGGTCATTGATGCGGCCGGGGCGGTCGGCCTGTTCGTGGGCGGAACGTTGGGGGCGGACCATATCGAAGTAAATTCATTGGGCGCGGATGGTGCCCACAGCGTGATGATCAGCCAGCGGGGTAACGGCGGCGTTCTCTTCCCGCTCTCCACCTTTAGCCGCGCTGTTCGCGTCGTTGTTTACGGACAAGCGGGGGACGACAAGATTCAGACGACCAGCCCGTGGGGAGACGTCATCGACGGGGGACTGGGCACGGACGTCCTGAGTGAATTGGGGAATGTGAATTTCCTCCTGACGAACGGCTATCTGTCCGGGGTGGGATTGGACCAACTCATCAGCGTTGAGGGCGTGGAATTGACGGGTGGCGGTTCCGACAATCTGTTGACCCTCGATTACAGTCCGTCCGCTGGGGGCGACTTCGCATTGCCCGCCGGTATTTCATGGAACGGAGCCGCAGGGGATCAGGATCGGCTGAGCCTTATCGGCCTGCCGGAGATGTCCCTCGTTTACGCGCCGAACGGCAGTTCTTCCGGAGGGTCGGCTTTCGATCCTCGATGGGACCGCGACCCAGGTCATAGACTTCTCGGGGCTTGAGGCGGTCGATGCGTCCACGATGAACACGATCACGTTGATTACCCCGAGGAGCGAGGACGTGATCGATATCGGACGCAACCCACTTCGACCGGGGCAGAACAACCAGGTGTCGGGTCGCAGTGATGGAATTCCGTTTACGCCCATCACAGTCCGCCAGGTGTCGTCGTTGATTGTCGAAGCGGGTCTCAATGACCTTTCTGGTTCAGGCAGTGATCGTGTGACTCTAGGTTCGCAAGGCTGGATCGCCGAGGGACTCCAGAACGTTCGCCTCAACACCGGTGAGGGCGCCGATCAACTCACCATCCTCTCACCGTCACTGGCCCTGCCTGCGAGTGGTGGGGCGTTTTCCTTCGACGCCGGTGCGGGCGAGGACCTGCTGACCGTCCGTGCCGACGTCAGCTTTGTTCTGAGCGATGGAGCGCTCGTCGGTTCCGCGGGTGGAAACCTCGTGCTGTTGGGTATGGTGGGCGAAAGGGCGAACCTGATCGGCGGGGCCGGAGACAATGTGTTCGATGCCTCAGGGTTCACCGGGCGTGTCACCTTCACCGGCGGTATGGGCAACGACGTGATGATCGGCGGTTCGGGCCTGGATCTGCTGATCGAATCCGGCGATGTGAACTTCTCCCTCACCGACACAAGTTTAGCCGGGCTTGGGTTCGACACTCTGGTCGGCATTGAGCAGGCCATCCTCACGGGTGGAAGCTCAGACAATACGTTTACGGTTGGTAACTGGACAGGCACCGCCACGCTCGATGCCATGAGCGGTAATGACACCTACGTCGTACGTTTCCGGGGTGCGGGTTCAGGCATGACCCACGTGGTCGACTCCGGTTCCGATCTCGAGGACGGCTTGCGGCTGATTGGAACCCCGGCCGATGACCTGCTGGTGGTTGCCACCACCCTCATTCGGCGCGCGTTTGAGACCGTGGGCTTCGACAGTCGAATCGAACACCTCCATATCGACAGCGATGCGGGAGACGACACCCTTGATGCCTTGTCGACGCCGTTCGCCGTCAGCGGCAACCTAGTGGTGAACGCCGGCCAATCGCTTCATCTCACTGGCTCGGTTGCCGTCGGGAATTCGCTCAGCATCCAAGCTGGTGGTGATATTGAGGTCAGCGGCCTGCTGAGTGCGGGAACCGACCTCGTTGTCCACGGTGGAGCGGGGCTCTCGATTCAAGGCCAGGTGGATGCGGGCGGGTTGGTGGGCCTCACTGCTGCCGCAAACACCCAGATTGAAGGCGTTGTAACGGCCGGAACCGAGATGACGATCCATTCCGGCGGTTCAGTCACGCTGACGCGAACCATCCGAAGTCTCGCGGGCGGAGTAGTCATTGAGGCGGTCAATGATATCAAGATCGCGGGTGTTGTTGCCGCGAGTGGGAACATTGTGATCACCACAACCACGGGATCGGTCGTCGGCGGGGAGTTTCGTGCCGGCCTGACGGGACGCGTCACGTTGAATGCCCCGCTTGGAGAGGTGGATTTGGACAAGCCCATCACGGGGCACGATGCGATCGTCCACGCCGCGAAACTCATCATGCATTTGGCCGACGTGGTTCCGTTCCCGAGCGGCGGCTTTACATTCCATGGCTCGGGCCTGCTTGGCGACGATCGGTTGGTGCTGGTGGATGGAACGGCGAACACGGTGGTGCATCGGTGGTTGACCGCTGATGACGGCCTCATCGACGTCGATGGGCAGGTCCTTCTTCATCACGGTGTGGAGGTCATCACAGACAAACTCTCCGTCGCGAACCGGAGGTTGGAACTCGTGGGTGACGACGACGATGACCTTTTGATTTCCGACGACGCGGTTGCGAACGACGGGATCTCCCGAATCCTCAGTGCCTCGAAGACCATGGCCTTGTCCTTCGCCAACCCTACCGATTCGTTCACGGTGAATGGAGGCGGTGGTGACGACCGGATCGCCTTGGTTGGGTTGGATGCCCTCGCGGCGGGTCAACCCTTTGAGGCCGAGATTCGGATCCATGGTGAGGCCGGACGCGATACCATTGATGCCTCGTCCTTCTATTTGGACACGATTTTGAAGGGCGGATCCGGAGATGATTCCATCCAGGGAGGTACGGCCAACGATCAGATCTTCGGCGAAGAGGGGAATGACACCCTCGCGAGTGGCAACGGGGACGACATTGTGATTGGTGGCGCAGGTGGGGACACGATTGAGACGGGCGCGGGTGACGACATTGTGATCGGAGACCAGGGAACACTCACCTACTCGGGCGGAACGATCACGCGGATCGCCTCCAACGATCTGGATGCGGGTGACGCAGGCGACGATGTGATTGCGGCGGGCAGTGGGAACAACGTGGTTTTGGGCGGTCTGGGCAACGACTTGATCACGGCTCTAGAGGGAGCTGATATCCTCGTGGGCGACCAGGGAACGATCACACGCTTGGCTCGTGGGCTGGATGTGGGCATTGCGAGCACGGACACGGAACGCGGCGGGGATGACGTGATCCAGGCCGGCGCGGGGGATGACTTGGTGATCGCGGGCAACGGAGCAGACACGGTGATCGCCGATGCCGGTAACGATGTGGTGATTGGGGACAACGGTGACATGGCGAGAACGAACCTCGGCCATTTGGAAAAGGTGACGACCACAGCGTCCGGTCAAGGTGGTGCAGACACGCTGCGCGGCAACGACGGGGATCATTTGATCATGGGCGGCGCTGCGGGCGACACGATCGGCGGTGGCGCGGGTAACGATCTTGTTTTGGGCGACAACGGGATTGCCAATTATCGTTCTTATGGAAATGCGGTTTCCCTCACTACATTGACCAGCACAGATCCGACGATGGGTGGCAACGACACCCTCAGTGGTGGTGACGACGATGATTTCCTCGTTGGGGGCGCGGGTGGAGACACGATCTCGGGTGGTGGTGGGAGCGATGTGGTGCTGGGTGACCACGGTTTACTGAATACAGCCCTGCCGGCCAACCAGACGTTCCAATCGATCTTCACGAGCACCGTGGACGCAGCGGGCGATGACACGATTCATGGCGACGACGGAGACGACTTCCTCATGGGACAACAAGGGAGTGACCATGTTTATGGGGACACGGGCGACGATGACCTGACCGGCGGACACAACGTCGTGGGTGGCGTGGATGGAAGCGACACGATGGACGGTGGGGATGGGGCCGATGTGATGTTGGGCGACAACGGTTTGATCTTACGAACGTTGCTGGCCGATGGCACCTGGAGGAAATATCCGGCGCCGTTTGCGGACGTGATCAGGACGGTGACGCCTTATGACCAAATCGACCTGATCGGCGGCAACGACAGTTTGATCGGGGGCGGCGGGAGAGACGTGATTCATGGCCAACGCGGCAACGACGCGATCGATGCTGGAGCCGGGGATGACGACGTGCTTTCAGGCCTGGGGGCGGACATCCTTCAGGGCGGGGATGGCAACGATACTCTGTTGGGCGATGCCGGGCAGATCTTGCGAGCCTACGACAGCTACGGGAACCCCGTGGTCAATGCGAATGGATCGTGGCATCGGGACGTGATCCTTGAGGAGATCGGAAGCATCGTGGGCCGTGTGCCGATGGATACGACACCGTTGCGTGTGAGCGATCCGGACTTGGCCGGCAAGTTGTTGCGGACGGACTTGTTGATTCTGGGCGGTTCGTTGCTGCCCGGTGGGGGCAAGGTCATCCACCCGGACACCGGGACCTGGGACACCGACCTCCTCATGATCGATTTGACGGATCCGAGCACCGACGTCATCGGCGGGGGCGAAGGGGATGACCTCCTGTTTGGCCAACGAGGGGACGACACCCTCTCAGGCGGCGGTGGCAATGATTTCGTCTTTGGGGACGGTGTCGCCAACCTTGTGCCCTTCTCGACGAACCTGCCGCAGGTAATGAACGCCCTGCGCCTGATCCGCATCGCACCTGGAGCCGGAGTCGACCTTGTGTTGCAGCCGGGTGGGGCCCTTGTTGTGCCCAACATCACGTTGCGTGCCGATGAATTCGACTTCTTCACGCCCTCGTTGACCTATGTGCCCAAGGTGGTCGCTGAATTCGATGCCATCGCTTCACGGGACGGCCTTCGCAGGACTGACGGTGCGCTGTTTGAGCCGTATATCTCCGTGGTCCCGGACCTCGTTCACCATGTGGGGTTGATGCCGGGAAATGATCGCCTGGATGGTGGTTTGGGTTCGGACCTCCTTGTGGGGGATGACACTGTGATCTATGCCCCATTGTTCACGGGGTTGACTGAGATTGAACGTGCCAGCCAAGACGTCACGACCGGGATGAACGCCGTTCTCTACGCCCTGCATCATTTTGGGCAGGATTTTGACTTGTTCGAGAACCGGGTGTTGCACACTGCGACGGTCCACGACATTCGGTTTGGCAACGACGTGATCAGTGGAGCCGATGGAGACGATCTGATCGCGGGAGACGACGCGATTTTCCAAGTGCCCTTCATGGTGGGATTGCCGACGGAGGATGCATCGTTCACCACTGCGGCGCTGAGGTATCACAACTTTTTGCGGGATGTGGAACACGTAGGGATGGACTTTGTGAATGTGATCGGGATTGCGCATCTGCAAGTCTTGAAGGGACTGGTGGCTGCGGCGATCCAGGACAACCCGAACAAGATCCGTCCCCGGTCGCAGGACGTGGTTGACCCGAACCTGCATGATGTGTGGACACGCAATGACGATATCACGGCCGGGTTGGGCAACGACGTCGTGGTGGGGGATGATCTTCGTATCCTGCTGCCCGTGCTCAACGGCGCCCTCAACGACGTGGCGCATCAATACAGCAATGTCAGTTCAGGCGTCTGGAAGGCCACGCAGAAGGCGCTTGCGGCGCAGGACCGCGCCCGCGATGAGGAATTGAAGGATCATCTACACGCCAATCACGAGAACCTGGAACACTCCCTGCCGAGCGACTCGGATCTCGCGCTGATCCCGTACGATTTCGAATACGATCTCAACAGCGGTAACGACATCATCCGAGGCGGCGGCGGAGACGATATGCTGGTCGGTGACTTCGCGCTGCTCGTTGTCCCGATCGTGTTGCAACCCGGTAGCGTCGGTAAAGGGTGGTACTACCAGGGATCAGACTGGTTGGATAAGCATCTGGACTCCGGCGACCACGGCTGGTTCGACAACGGGTCGGTCTCCGGGAACAACTGGATGGCACGCCTGTACGACTCGGACTGGTCCGATCACAACAACGAGTGGTTCGACTTCGATGTGTCCCAGTTCTTTTCGCGGTCGCACAACCGGAACTATTGGAGCCGGGTTGGCAAGGAGTTCTTTGACGACCACTTCGACGCGCGCCACCTGGAACGCCAGTCGCGCTACTGGAACTCCCGCAGCGTGTTAGTGTCGGTGGGCAACGATTCGATCGGCGGGGACGAGGGTAATGATGTGGTGGTTGGAGACAACTTCTTGTTGGCCGTCCCTTACGGTCCGGCGTCGGCCGCTCCCAGTGGTGGGGCCGTGGCTCCGTATTTCCAGACCCGATTGACCGGCGGTTATGGATTCATCCTGAAGGATCCGAAGCATACCGGCTGGGTGGATGCGGCATTTAGCGACACCGTCTCGGGTGGTGACGACCACGATGTCCTTTCGGGTCGGCAAGGGGTGGATTCGCTGAATGGTGGTTTGGGTGATGATCAGCTCTTCGGCGGGAAGGGACGGGACACACTGACCGGGGGCGGTGGATCCGATACATTGCGCTGGTGCACCAGCGGCAAGGCTCGGACTACGATCAACATTCTGCAAGGGTTGTTCCTGTCCTCAATGTCGCCGCTCTTGGAACGGTTCGTCCTGGACGTGGCGAGGACGGGCGGTTTGATTCGTCCGAGCGGCGATGTGTTGCGGGTGCCGGTGGATGGGACGACTGGGACGGTGTTCGACCAAACGCCCGCCACAAGCCTGAACGTCGGCATCGACGGTCCGACGATGGCGGTGCGTGGACAGTTGCTGACATTCAACGCCCAGCTCAACTCGGCGGTCAGCGGAGGCGTCCGCTTGCAGTGGAGGGTGATGGATTCGAGCAACGCGATCCTGGCGGTGGGCGTGGGAGCGACCTTGCAGTTTACGCCACGGACGACTGGAACCTACCGGGTGATGTTCGGGGTGGGGACGGAAAGCAACGCAGTGGGGGTGGTGACCTTGACGCTGCAGGTCAGCGCGGCGCGTTTGGTGGCCGATCCTTTGGTGCTCGGTAAGTCGATCCTTGTCGTGGGTGGGACCGCCGAGGGGGATCGCATCGAGATCCGAAAGGGTTCCGGTACGGGGAGTGTGCGTGTGACGGTCGATGACGGGGACGGTGCCGCCAACGATCTGGATCAAACGTTCATCAACATCAGCCAGGTGCGGGTGTATGGAGGCCTGGGGGATGACACCCTCTCGATCGGCACGAGCGTTGGGACAATGAACTCGATGCTGGATGGCGGTCCTGGTCACGACCATCTCAATGGCGGCGGCGGCGGGGATACGTTGATCGGCGGTTTTGGGGAGGATGACCTCGACGGAGGTTCCGGGGATGATCTTCTCTACGGTGGGGAAGGTTCCGACCACCTTCAGGGCCGTACGGGTAACGACTATCTGGATGGCGGCGACGGTGACGATGAACTCAGCGGCGGAGATGGTAACGACATCCTTACTGGGGGCGATGGCGAGGATGATCTGCGTGGGGAACGCGGCCGGGACTTGCTTGTGGGTGGCTTGGGTGCCGATGCCCTGGATGGTGGTGATGATGACGATTTGCTCATTGGAGGATGGACGACCGTCGACGACACCGCAACGCTGAGCAGCATCAGGGCGGCTTGGGCGAACACGGCCGCGACCTATGCGTCGAGGACCGCGATGATTCGCACGACTTGGTTGACGGTTGGTGCCACGGTGAGGAATGATTCCGTCAGCGACGTGCAGAAAGGCGGGAACGGCACGGACTGGTACTTCGCCGTCAGGAACGGGCGGTTGGGGGACGACGACATCCTGCCGGATCGTTCCCTGAGCGAGACCATCGAGTCCATTCCCTGAGCCCGAGGGCCGGGCTCATTGGGCTTTAGCGCACGATCTGGAGTTCGTTGATCGGGCTGGTGATTCGGAGCGGAGAAGAGTTCATCTCCGGATGGGTTCATTGTTCGCGAAGCCTGCGTGGAAATCAAAGTTTCAATCGTTGAGGATGATCCAGCGCTCCGGGAGTGCTTGGCCATTGTGATAAACGGCTCCAGCGCGTACCGGTGTGTGGGGACCCATCCGGATGCCGAATCGGCGTTGCGCCAGATGCCGCAGGAGCAGCCCGATGTCGCTTTGATGGACATCCATCTACCCAATCTTTCCGGAATCGAGTGTTTAAGGATCCTCAAGCCGCAGTTGCCTGGAACCGAGTTCATCATGCTCACGGCCTACAGCGACGACAGTAAGGTCTTCGAAGCCTTAACCTCGGGGGCCACGGGATATTTGCTGAAGCGCACGCCGCCCGCTGAGATCCTCGAAGCCATTGCTGAGGCGCATCGTGGCGGGTCTCCGATGACCAGCCAGATCGCGCGCAAAGTGGTCCACTCCTTTCGGCAGCCGACTCCTGTCCCTGCGAGTGCGGAAGCTGTCCCTTCGGTGTTAAGTGTCCGTGAGCACGAGATTCTGAACCACCTCTGCAAGGGCTATCGTTACAAGGAAATCGCCGCGCAATTGAGCATCAGCACCGAAACGGTCCGGACGCACTTGCGGCGCATTTACGAAAAGCTTCAGGTTCATTCCCGAACCGAGGCGGTGGTCCGGTATATGAAGAAGTGATGGCATTTGGGGGGATCCCACGGACTCGGCTTGCGGGGCGGTGATGGCCGAGCTTTACGGAGTCTGTTGAATCCCCTTACTCTCCCCGGCGATGATCACCCACCTCCAGAGGAACCTGTTCGCGGCTCTGTGCTGCCTCCTCATTCCCCTGGCCATTCGCGCTGGTGCGACCACGCCCGGAGGGGTATCCGGAGGGAAGGACATGCTCCCAGCTCGGACGGTCGCCAGACCCAGCCTGGAGCATGTCCACGCATGGGAAGGGAAGTCCAGTTATGTCGTGGATTCTTGGCAAACGGAACAGGGCCTTCCGCGCAATGATGTGCTCTCGATGAGCCAGACAGCCGACGGCTATCTGTGGCTAGGGACCAGCTACGGGTTGGCG
>Ga0172372_10004640_pt1 | contig 19451 bp, 17 predicted proteins | sample LakKiv5m_2_FD_114544 | JGI IMG/M metagenome (GOLD analysis project Ga0172372, IMG submission 114544) | Freshwater microbial communities from Kabuno Bay, South-Kivu, Congo - kab_092012_9.5m | ecosystem: Environmental > Aquatic > Freshwater > Lake | place: Democratic Republic of the Congo...
CAAATCGTTCAAAGCGTGTTTAATTTCTTTTTCAGACTCTGAATCCAACGCAGAGGTTGGCTCATCGAGAATGAGAAGTTGCGGCCGCTGTGCAAGTCCGCGAGCGAGTGCAAGTCTTTGTCGCTGACCACCGGAGAGCCGGATCCCTTTTTCTCCAACCATCGCATCCAGAGCTTCCGGCAGAGCCATGACAAAATCGAGCGCATGCGCCTGCCGTAATACGTGTTCCAATTCATCGTTATCGAGTAAATGGGGTAGCCCGAATGAAATGTTCTCCCGTACCGTTGCATCAAACAAGAATGATTCTTGGGAGACTACGGCAATAGCTTTTCTAAGTGAGACAATCTTTAGGTCCGGTAGTGGCATACCATTTATAAGAATTTGTCCGAGATTTGGTTCATGGAGCCGTGCCAGAATGTCAACCATTGTCGACTTTCCGGAGCCAGAGCGTCCTACTAAAGCTACGACTTGACCTGTGTGAATCTGAAAAGAAACCGAGTCCAAGGTTGGGGTTGTTGATTCTGGATAGGAAAAACTTATGTCTTCAACCCTTACGTCCATTCGAGGTCCGCCGACCTCTAGCAATCCGGAGAAAATTCTCTGCTCAGTGCGGGCGGCTTTGAGAGCAGCCTGGTAGAGCTCTAAGCTTGGAGCGTAGCTGTGCATCGTTGAACGCAAGGTATTCAGTGAAGCCAAAACAGGAAGAAGGCGTAACATTGCCAAGGCAAAAGTTCCCAGTTGGGCCGCAGGCGTTTGCATCCAAACCAGAGCAATGTATACAAGTCCCAAACCCGAAATCATCAGTAGCGGGGTAACGGTCGCAGCAACCATCGACTGCGCAAGAAGCACTTTTGAATACAGTTCGACATTCCTCTTGGTTGTGCGAAAGAATTTTTCCGACATGCTTTCTTCTTGGCCTCGCAATTTAATCAGTCTGATTCCATGCAGTTGCTCTATCAATAGTGCGTTTTGAATAGCAGTCTGTTTTTGGTAATCCTCCGATGCAAACCGGGCTCGATTTAACAGGCGGTGATATGAGCCAAATATGAGAATGAAAATAATAAAGCCGGCGATTGCCAATACCGGTGAAACAAAAAGCAGCAATGCTGCATACGCGAAACACAGCAGAAAGGTGACGAGCAGCTGAGCCAACATCAACATCATTCCGCCAATTTGTTGCGGATAGCCAATTACCGAAGTAAATCTGTTACCCGATTGATTTTGAGTGTGGTGGGATAGGTCGCTTTTCAGGAGTTCCCGATGAACAGCGTTCCTGAGGTTGACCGTTGCAGTGGCTGCCATATCGATCGATAACCGAGCTTGCCTATAGGACATAAGATACCGAAAGCACATCAATGCTGTTGCGGCAAGGAGCATGGCCGGCAATTCAACCCCGGCGACGGAGTCCGAAACATAGATATATAAAATTGAAAGCGGTGCTGGCAAGCGGGACTGAAGAGCGCTGGCACCGCCGTCAATATAAAGAAGTATCGGCAGAAAAATTGATACCACCAACGTATCGAGCGCGACCGTAACTATCGACAACGCAATCAACAGCGCCAATCTCCGATAACTCAAACCGGTGAGGCGGAACGCCTGCCAAGCCCATGATATTTCTTTTGTCATTTTCAAATGCCTATGAGTCAGTTCGAGCCTGAGACTACACGATTAGTTCGGAATCGCTTTAATATTATATTTGACAGTTTTTGATTAACCGGAAGCTCAATAGAATTCAAGACAGCTTGGACACACTTAGAAGGATATTTAGTTAAGACAATAGCGCATCTGCTAAATTTTTATAGAATTTGCCCATCGAGATAAGATTCATCGGGCGTTGCCGTTGTGCAAGCAACTCGTCTGTCTTAATTGGGTAGCGGGCTATCTGGTAAGCTAACCACTTCGTAAATTCGATTGGATCAACAATGTTTGGATAGTTTTCTGGCAGATCAATACGGATGTTGTGAGGATTGAATTGAAAATTCATAGTTGGAATCCCAATTGCCATTGCCCATCGCAGAACCGAAGAGTTATCTGCGCCCAAAAAAATGTCGGCGATTGCAATTGAGTCGATCAACTGCCCATCAAGAAATGTTAATGAAAACTGGTTTGCGAGTTCCTGATAGTCTTGTCGAGTCGAAAGTGGGTGCAAAGCGATGACGACGTTTGCATCAAACTGAGCTAGTAAGGTGAATGTGGTGCGGAGGTATGAGAATTGTTGCTCATGCGTCCACATTCTATGTTCCCATCCAGCCGGAATCGTAAATAAAATTAAGGGTTTATTCTGATCCAGACCCAAGTTGCGGCAGATGCCTGCCCTGAGGGAGTCGCGATTTTTAAGTGCGGCGTTGACGGTTTCAAACGGAACACATCCTATCGGGAGAATTTTATTATCTGGGATGCCGTAAGATTTCAGGGCCTTAATTTCATCATCACCCGAAACTACGATGTATTTTGTCCAGGACAAACCAAGATGCCAGAAATGTGGCGACCGAATTCCTGCCATGGCGAGACTGAGAATACTTGCCGTATCGTAGGCAACCAACCGCCCCCAGATTGTGCTGTCTATGTGGGTTGGAGCAAATCGACGGATAATCCAGTTCACCACGCCTCGGGCAAAACAATCGGCTTGGTCGACATGCATTTCGGGCATACGCGCTCGCATCCCGTGTTTAACACTATTCCGGTAGCCATCCGACCGTTCGTGAAAATAAATATTTGCCGATCGAGCGAGGATAACCGGGATTTTCAGCAGTTCAGCAGCTTTCAAAGTCGGCAGGTATTGGAGGGTGTAGTCGTTACAAGTAATAACAGAGTCGATTCGATTCGCTGCAAGAAAACGTTCTGCCTCCAATCGGTATTGCCTCCAGTACAAGAAGTCCAAAAAAACCCGTCGTAGAAGCCGGAAGCTTGCTAGGGGCTCGTGATGCGCTTGTGAGCGAAAGGATGTCTTTAACGTGCCGAATAGGCGGCTACCTAATCGACTTTTTTCGTCAGATTCCACCGTCGTCAGTCCCGCATGCTCAACCAGATGCGGTGGCCGACCCTGAGAGAGTGCGTGCTCTGGTATGCCGTGGCGAAATACCTGCTTTCCTTGCCCTAGAGCACAAGTGAAGAACTCAAAATCACCCTCTTCAGACAAGCCGCTTGCAAGGTGGCGCATTTGAGCTAAATCTGTGCTGGACATAAAGATGAGGAGCACACGGTGCATAACCTGAGCAGAAGCAGACATAATTTACTTTAGACGTGCCAGTACCATCATCGTGTCGTTCTTACCTTGTTTGTCAATAATATGCTGGAATGCGTTGAACTCTTCAAGCATGCACTCATAGGCTTTCGAATCAACGAAGCCTGATTGCGACAGAGACATGGTCGCAAGTAGATTGTACATATCGAGACCAAAACGCCATTCCAAGACGATCTCGAAACCAGCGTCACCCAAAAAGCGTTCTATTGACTGGCGGGTAAAGCTGCTTCGTTGACCGGCATTGAGGTAGCGAATTGCCATATCCGGAAACCGCCTGTTCAGGTCGTGGGTCACCGAATCAAAGTGTGGCTGATGCATACAAATGAAACCCCCCGGACGAAGCAAAGACTTGATTGTTTTCAGAGCAACGGCGGGTTCAGTCAATACATCAAGATAGCCGAATGCAGTAATCACATCAAAGAGTTTTTGGCCCTCCATACTCTTGAAAGGTCCGTTCACAAAGCCATCCAAATCGGTACAGTAGGCCCGCATACCTGCCTGTTCAGCAATCTTGACACCCGCCTTCCCGATGTCGAATCCGACCGCATCCCAACCTGCCTGCTTCGCCACATAGAGCATGTCGCCGGACCCACAGCCACAATCAAGCCAGCGGCCCGAGGTAACATCTACTCCGAGTTCGGTTATTCGATCAAAAATTGCTTGGACTTTCGGGCCTGTCAATTCATTGATGCGATATTCAAACTGTCCATCAGCCACATGGACATTAATGTCAGTATCGTCGGCAAAGTAGTCGCGGAGCGTTTCATAGGGAATCACGTGCGACTGGAACACATGGGTGCAGTTTATGCATTGAACGAAGTCAATACCATGTATCGATGCAACCGGGACCGCATCTTTGGAGCCACATACCCAACACAAGGACTGAGCGCCACGGTGAGGTGCGAGAGCCTCGTTCATGACCTTTATCTGCTCGACTGCGGCCCTGAATGCTGCAATTCCAACGCCCTTCAAGCGTGCCGGGTCCACCGCTTTCGAGGTCAATATTTTACGTTCCACTTTTACTTGCTCCTATTAAAGATATTTCTATAGATGAAGGTAAGATTCTTAATTCAGCTTAGAGATTTAGGCACATAAGTCTCAGATATTCTTCTTTTGTTTAGTTAATTCACTATTGATCGAGTACTTCTTCCTCGCTCTACACATTCTTGAAAACCCACCTCAGTGTAAGCTGAAATATCCGAAATCAATATTTTCAAAATGGTCAGTCCATACAGCCGAGTGCGGCCAGTTGGCGTTTATTAAGTTGATTTCTCACCATAAACTCCTTACGATCAAATAGTGGCTGACACCAACGTGGATTTAATGGCTCAGAGGAGTTGTAAGAAAAGAAGGCTGCTTTTCTATCCTCGCTAAGAGGGAGCATTCCGCGGTGATAAACACGACAGGTATCTACAATAACTACCGTACCACGCGGGCCGACACAAGGAATCCAATTGCTCTTAGGCACAAGACGTTCCATATCTGCGTCAGAAACTCTGCTCGAATTAATCAAAGGAATCTTCCATTCTTTGGGCGAATTTCTGTATGGAATATATTGAAATGGTCCTGTTTGAAGACTAATATTGTTTAGATAAACTATGATCTTTAAGATTGCTGCATCTTCGTCATCGCAATGCCACATCCGGGTACCGAACCTATATCCATTGGCACAGTCACGACGCACAGTTAAGCCCCTGTAAGATATAGGTAAGCCTATATAGTGCTCAGCTAGCGCCAACAAACTAGGGTCAAGTCCAAAAAGAAGCACTTCAGGTTCTTCCTCAATCATTGCTTGAGTGGCTTGGACTGCATATTCTCCTTCAATTGGATATTTGTGCTCGATTTTCTCGAATAGTCTATCAAGACCTATTAACGCTGTCTTCGATCCTGGAAGTATTAGTTTATCTATCGAACTTACCGCAACACCGTGCTCGCGAAGATCCTCCAGTATATTTACATACTTATGGGGTATTTCGGGAAGATTAGGCTTGTGCTGTAAAGTTCTTTTACTATGTTTATTTTTTATAATTTTTTTATGCAAATGACGTTTAACGCCGCTTAAAAATTTAAGCTCCATAAGCAATCCTTTTCGACTTAAAAAATAAAATGCTATAGCATTGTTACTTTAAAAATAATTGGCTTCCGAAATTAATTTAATAGATGATAGGACGTTTTACAATCTTATGGCTTTTGGCATACCAACCTCAGATTGCCTTCACCGAATTTTTCAGCTCCATATTTATCTGACATAATTACATCGTGACCAAAGTCCCCAGGGAAGCCCCCCACACAACGGCGAAAATTTACGAACCCAATTTTCGATAAACGAGCTGTTAAGCCTTCCCAAGTTTCAAATCGATAGACTGCGACCATACTATCGCCCAACTGATAATACATTCCCGTAGAAAGATTCATCAACTTTAATTGATCAGTGACGTAAGTGTTTGGAATTTTCTGGAGAGCTAAACGCGTCCCATCAAACAAAGTATGAATAATGGCATTAGCACCGACTGTATATATCCAGAACCACCCACCTCTTTTTAAAACTCTATAAACTTCGCGATAAGCGCTATTTTCGTCGTCAAGATGATGAAATACGCCATTCTGCGAAGCAAACTCAAAAGACTCATCGATCTCACCGCTGTTATAAACAGTGCTTTTCTTGAAATGAATTTTATTAGATGAAATTCCAAGAGCGTCTCTCATTCCCTCAGCGTGGCGTAGGGAAGCAATGCCAAAATCAAGCCCTACAACCCTATTTGCCCCCCCCCCGACTAACCATGGCATGTGCGAAATTTCCATGACCACAACCAAAGTCGATGCAATTTTTTCCCGCGATCAATGGTTTCAGGGCGTTAATGTCAATTCGCCGTTCATATCTAGGCACGCGCTCGTATATTTTCTTGTACATCGCCTTAGCGACTAGGGTCAAAACAGTTAGGACAGCTCTAGCGCGGCGTAGAGAATTCTTCTCTATTCGTTTCCCTTGATTCGCTTTAATTCTAAATTGGATGGCTGCGCGGGCGCCATACCAACAATGTCGTCGGGTTATGGGCTTGGGACCCAATGATGCGCGGATCGAGAACGTCTATCTGGATAAGTCCCCTTGCCTCAGCCCTGCGTATCGTCTCCATAAACTCCCTGTTGTAGTCATTTATTTCCGCATATCGTTTGCATTCGGCTGCAAAATGCCCTCCCGGAACATGTAAAGGTTCCATGTGGATCCCGACTTTCGGCGGCAACTCTTCGTCGAGAATTCGTTCAATCCATGACACGTCAATCTCCGGCGTTTGCTCTATGGAATGCACAGTCATCAACGCCCAGTCCTCCCCTTTTGCAAGGTCGGAAATACTGTCCTTCATGTAGTTTCTTCGTACTGCCTCAATCGGCAATCCGGTATCCGATGCAATCTCGCTAATCAGGGAAACCGCAGCGGGCGACAGCTCACACCCAACTGCCCGGATTGCGCAGTTGGCGGCAATATTGATTAGATTGATTCCAGCGCCGCACCCTAGCTCCACCACGACACGGATTGATCCGCGATCAACCACGCGCTGAACTGTTTGGACAACTAGCTGACGAAAGAAGGCCTCTGCGACGGGAAGGCTACCCTCGTATAGCTCGTCTTGGAAACTCAACAGGAATCGATCAAGGTCGAGCGGGCCATAAACACCCGGCAACGTCTGCATCCGTGCCCAGTTTTGAAGATTGAGCTTGTGAACGAACGACAAGGGCAACAGCGCCGGCGATAAATTGGGGGCGCTCTGCTTGTGCCGGCCCCAGAGCCTCTGCATCTCAATGTATCTTGCGTCATATTCAGACTCGACACTAGACGCGTTTCTGGTTTTCTGCCAAGGTTTTAAGCCATCAATTCTGTCTGGCCAGGGAGAAATTCGAGCTGCTTCTTCGCGTGTAATCTTTCGGAACATAATAGGAAGAATTAAGTTGTTAGACTTCGTGTCACTGGCATCTAGGGGTCGCTCGCTTGCAAAACTAAGCTATCCGATGTCGGTACGGTTCTTTATGATGCTGAAATCGGATGTCGCCAAACAATCCTGACAAACAATGTTCAGTTTTCCATCCAAATGTTGTTTGCGCAAGCGATTCATTTTCTCGCCCATCCATATTTCGCCGATGGTTTGCTCGTTGATATTCCCGACTACGAGGTTCTTGCCCTGGTAGGCACAGCATGGTCCGACGTTTCCATCGCTCCAAACAGCAAGGGTGTCAAATGGGTAGTGACAGTACCGCTCTTCCGGCGACAGGCGCAGATAGTGGCTCGCAGGCTCACGGGCTTCCCAGCGCTCTTCTTCACTCAGTAATTCTAGCGTTTCAATTGAGGAATGAGATGTCAGCCGTTGAAAGTCGACGGCATCGACGACATCTATCCATTTCTCCTTAAATTCTGGAATTTCGTGCGCGTTCTCTGCCTGCATTACGAAGGACACGCGAACAATCGGGAGTTTTAACCCCAACTCGTCACGCCGCGCTACCAGATACCTGATGTTCTCTTCCACCTCATGAAGCCTGCCTTCGTGACTCGAACGGTCAGCCCTGCTCCGGCGAATCTTGTCGTAGGTCTCTTCAGTAGAGGCGTCTAGGGATACGAAAACACGCGTGATCCCAGAATGCAAAATCTTTTCCACTCTACTTCTATTTAAAAGTTGACCGTTGGTAAACAGCAGCAAATCCATTATTTTGTGCTTTACAGCTTCATCAATAAGGCGATCAACGTCCTTGTATAGAAGTGGTTCGTGACCATTACCAATAAGAATCGCCGGAACTCCAATCGCTTCAGCTTCCTCAAATATCTTTTCCAGATCCCCTGTGGTAAGGGTTGTTTTCTTCTTTTCAAAATGGGGCAAATGACACATGACGCATGCCAGATTACACCGATTTACTGTTTCGATAGTCAACGTCAACGGGTAAGGTAATACGCTTTCGTTCCCCTTTCCTGCGGCAATTCGGTTGTAATCAGTTCGATAATCAGCAAATCGCCGTCCAAACTTTTTCCCCACAGTCTCCATTAGGTCTGCTTCAATGTCTCGTTTTGCGACTCGCCTGATATGGACGGGGCCAGTTTGTTGTGTCATAGATGGTATCTCGCTAAGTCGTGTTTCGATTCATGGATTTCGAATTGTAAGAGGTTTGTGGGACGCAATCAAGGAAGGTCCGTATTGTAAATTTTCCGCTCGGCTCTCGTAATCTCTGGATACGAACGACCCTTAACCCAGCACGCCCTGCCAGCATTGCTGTAGAAGCAATACTGAAAACATGATGATGTTCGACGAAAAACTCTTCTCGTATCGGACCTTCCGCAGCAGCAGCCTCGGCGTCGGGAACTTCAAGATAGACAAATCCCCTTGGGCTAAGCAGCGACTTTGTTCTCGCAAGCATCGCCAAAGGGTCTACAACGTGTTCCAGAACTTTATTCAGTGTTACGACATCGAAGTGACCCAGTTCGGCAGTGTCCAACTTCATGAAATCACCAGTCACCGCATGCACGCCTACTGTCTCTCGAGCGTGCTTTGCGGCTCGCGGGTCAGGGTCAATTACCGTACACCTCCAGCCCGCTTCCTTCATGCGATACGCAAATACGCAAAGCCCGGAACCAATGTCGACTAAGCTAGGCAGGTAGCTTGCGCCGAACCTCTCGCCGGAAAACTCCAGCACGGTAGCGACGCGCCCTGCGTTGTCCGAGTCCTGAGGGGGCAATACTAATATACGTTCGAAGGTTTCTTTCAGGCGGTCTCCATAAGTAGTGTCCACATAGGCGCCACCATAGAGTTCTCTCAAGTCCATGGGGTTTACCGAAAAACGGTGCCCGCAGAGGACGCACTTCGAATATGAGCGATTATATGTTTGGTCCCCAATATCAAAGGGCGTTTCTCCGACTGGCGGCGTGTCGTAGGAAAACTCGGTTTCCAAGTAGGTGCCATTACAAGAGCACTCGATCGTCGGTTTTAGCATTCGAGTGTCCCCATCCTATTTGCTAGATCGTCCAGCGCTTCTCTGCAGTCAAGCCAAGCGATAACTGCCAGATTCTCCTGCGCGCAATAGGCATCGAATTGCGGTTCTCGTCCGCGCTCGACAAGGAGCAAAAAATAGCGGCCGGTACCCCGGTTGCGGATCAGCACACCGCGCAGGCCGAATTGCGCAAGCCGCCCGTTAAGCGACGGTGTGGCATAGAACCCCCAGTCCTTCGCAGCGACATCGTACTCGGCACCGGATGCCGTGACGAAGGTGACCTGTTCGTCGGAATCGAGCCGCAGGTTGCCGCAGTCCCGCATGTCGAACTTCACCGAGTTTCCGACGGGGAATCGGCGCGGTGGATTCTTGGGATCGAACTTCACGACCAACTCCAGTCTGCGATGGGAAATTCCGGGATGTGCCAGGTGCCGTCGATCCGCCGCCGCCAAATGTCGCGGTTGCGGAAGGTTTCAGCGATGCCGTAGAAGCGTTCGCGGGTAATGCCAGCGAAGGTGCAGAACTTGTCGATGTCGGCATGAGGCGTCTGATCGCCCTTGTATTGGATAATTTGTAATGCCTGCTCACGCGTCATGCGGCCATTACGGATTTCCAGCGACAGGTTGTCGAATAGCCGCGTGAAGCCGAACTTGTACCACTTCATCCAGTGGTGCAGCGAGATGAAATCATCGTCGATGTCAGCGTAATCGTAATAGCCAGTGCGTGCTGCGCCGGCGTCGTACTTGAAGCCGTGGGCAGTCGCAACCGCTAGGCTGGTTTCCGGGTCCCATGAAAAGTAGTAGCCGAGGAATACGGCGCGCAGCGCCTGCGCCTCCACGCTGTCCTCGTCGGGGCAAAAATACGCGGCCAGTTCCTTTCGCGAGAAACCCTGCTCAAGCCAGTCCTCAGCGATGGTGCCATGCATCACGCCGTACTTCTTTAGCCAGGCACGGTCGAGCCGAAAACCGGTGAGCGATTCGTCCTCTGTGCCGTATTCGAATGCGGAGTTCTCGCCCCAAACGATCAGCGGAATGCGGAAGCGCGCGGCGATGGTAAGGGGGATGTTGAACAGGGCCATGTGCATAGGAATGGCCGTAGAACCGAAGCGCTCAAAGGCCTTAATCATGAAACAGGCTTCGACCTTGGGATTGATTCGGTAGTCGATGTGGTCCACACCCATCGCCACGAGGTTGTCGAGGTTGCGCTGGCCGATGGAAGTGCGCGCAGGTGTCTTCCAGGTTACTGCCAATGGCGTGAGGCCGTGCTCCAGGCACTTAACAACCTGCCAGGTACTGTCCTTACCGCCGCTGACCGGGATCAGGCAGTCATAACCGATCGCGGCTGCTTTGGCATTAGCAACCACACTCTCAAAGGCGGCCGCGCGACCGACCCAGTCGATGGCGGGCTTGCCACCATGGACCTTGCAGGCATTGCAGATGCCATCTTCACCGATGACGAGGTTGGGACGGCTGTCGGGCAGCACACAGCGGTGGCACCACTTCATGCGCTGCCTCCGTCGCCAAACTCTTCGAGGAACATGCGTGCGTTGAGGAAGTAGAAGAGAAATTTGCTCTGGCTGTTGGGCAGATCCTGCCTGTCGATCAAGTTGGCGATGGGGCTACGGCGAACATGTTCGAAAATGGGGCCGCCGTCAAGGATCTGCGCGCGCACCTGCTGATCCGCGACATCAAGATAATCGAATATCGGGACGTTGAAGCCGACCTTACGTGGGTTGTCGATGACGGCGTCGGGTGCAAGGCCTCGCACCGCCTCGCGCAGGACGGCCTTTGCCTTGCCGTCGCGAATCAGGTGGCAGGTCGGGATCGACTGGCACACCTCGAACAGTCGCCGGTCAAGGAACGGCGAGCGATTCTCAATCGAGTAGTACATCGCGTTGAGATCATCCTCGTGGAGGATAGGCGGCACGGACTCGTGGAACAGTTCGTTGTTCATGCGGTTGCGCAACGGAACCCGGCTGTAGCTTTCCTCGGCAAAGGGCTCGCTCCACGACTTGGTAAGAAAGGCCGAGAACGCATCGGCATCGAGGTAGATGTGGTCGCGCAGGGCCGCATTCTTGACGAAGCAGTCTGGATCCTGCAGTATGGGGTTTCGCACGATCTGCCCGACCACACACTGCCAATTGTGTCGCGCCAACACTTGCGCTGCTGGATTGTCGGCTAGCGCCTGAATGTAGAAATTGTGGTGGTCGAAGTAGCCGCTAAAGAGCTCATCTGCACCAGTGCCGCTCACCGACACCTTGTAGCCCGCCGCCGCCACGGCGGCCATCAACTGCCACTGGGCATAGTAAGTGATAGTGCATACGGGCGCATCATGGTACCGAATCTGCCGCCGCAGGTTGGCGATAAAATCCTTGCGCTCGATAGGAATGGACGTGTGCTGCAGGCCCAGCTCGGCAACCGCCCTCTCGACCATCGCCCGCTCTTCGTAGCGCTCGTCGATGTTCATGATCGTGAAGCCATGAACCTCCTGACCGAGTTTACGCTTGGCAATCGCAATCAGGGCATTCGAGTCGACACCGCCGCTCAGGCAGAAGGCAATAGGCACGTCAGCGCGCAGGCGGATGCGAACAGATTCGACCAGGGCGTCGCGCGCCCGAGCGACCGACTCTTCGAATGTCATCGACTCATCGGTGGCATCGAAGCAGGGCGACCAGTAAGGTGCTTCCTGGCGCTGGCCATGACGGTCGAAGCGCACTGTCGTGCCAGGGCGAACTTCGCGTAGGCCGTCGAAGAAGGTGTCGCCGGTCTTGTAGAGGGCCTTGTAGCCGTTGATCAGGTATCTGCGCAAGTGGTTGGCATTGATCGGAAGCCGGCGTCCGAGCAGGGCAAAAATAAACTTTGGCTCGGAACCGAAATAGACGCCGCTGTCGTCCTCGAATACGTATAACGGCTTCTCGCCGAAACGATCGCGGCAAAGCAAAAGGCCGTTGTTGTCCAGCCATGCAAATGCCCACATACCCTCGCAACCATCGAGCCCGGCGCTACCCCGGGTGGCCAGCAGGCTGGCGAGGACTTCGGTGTCGCTCTCGGTCGTGAATGCCTGCCCGTCCCGCGCCAGTTCGGCACGCAGTTCAAGGTAGTTGTACAGCTCGCCGTTGTAGCTGAGATGGCCGCCGCCGCGCGCAAACGGTTGGTTGGCGCGGGCGTCGAGGTCGATGATGCGTAGGCGCGAATGCAGGAGGTAGCCGTTGCGCTCGCCGCCCACCACGCAGTGTACCGAGCCATCTCCGTCCGGTCCGCGTCGCCGCATGCGCTCGACGCATTGGGCCAACCTTTCTGGCGGCAGCGTGATCGTTCCGTAGTAACCGGCGATGCCGCACATGTCAGGCCACCATGTCCGGCAGGAGCATTTCTCCTCGCGCCACCGGGCGAAGCAGGCGATGACCGAGAACGACGCTCTCCTGACCCGGCATCAACCCTCCTCCAGGTCTCAGCCATTCAAGATCATGCTCCTCCAGGATATGCCCTGCCGGAAGGTCGAGGCCCGCCACGATCGATCGCCGGGCGGTGGCGATCACTGGCGCTTCCGCTTCCTGCGGTAACTTTTTCCCCGTGCCAAGCAGTTCACTAGCCAGACGAACGCCCCGGACTAGTTCCATCATTTCGGCAGGATCGGCAGAAAGGGCGTGGTCTCTGAACTCGGACTGTATCTTGGAAAGCGTGAAGTGCTTCTCGATGATGCGTGCGCCCAACGCAACTGCCAATACGGCCGCCTCGATTCCCAAAGTGTGGTCGGAATAGCCGACAACGTGCCCGGTTTCATCGGCAAGAGTAGTGATGGCGCGTAGATTGGCTTGTTCGGGTGGTGTCGGGTATGCGGAAACACAATGCAGCAATGCAATTTGGGCGGAATGACCGCTTTTATGCGCGGCCGACTCGATGATCCGGCAGGCCTCATGGATCTCGCCCAGATCCGCCATCCCCGTGGAGAGGAGGACCGGCTTCCCCGTCGCGGCAACGGCGGCAAGCAGTGGTGCGAAGTTGTTGTCGCCGGAGGCAATCTTGAAGGCGGGTAACAGTTCATCGAGCCAAGGCACGACTTTCGGCGAGAATGGCGTGGAGAGAAAGATCGTTCCGGCCGCGCGGGCGATCGTAGCCAACTCGGCAAACTGGTCGCGACTAAACGCAAATCGGCTCAACTGCTCGAGTCGTGTCGGCTGGCTTGCAGATACCAGTTGATCAGGCTGAATGGTCTGAAACTTGACAGCGTGAGCACCGGCGGCTGCGGCCGCAAAGATCATCTCCCTGGCAAGCCCGAAGTCACCTTCATGGTTATTGCCGATTTCGGCAATAACCATGACTTCACGCGACAGATCGATTTGACAAATTTTCATTGGCGTTCCTCGGTAACGCCGTGGAAGTGCATTACATAGTGTGCAGATATCATGCGAAATCCCAATGACTCATAAAGTCTGACAGATGGAGTATTGGCAGCCTGCGTGCCCACTTTCATTGCGGAAGGGACACGGCCGTCACCCGTACCATGAAGGGCGGCATACAAAATCATATCGCGGCCGATCCCTTGCCCCTGCCAGGCGGGGTCAAGGCCGATCAGGTCGACTACCAGGCAACCGGGCTCAGACCACAGGAGTTGGAGAAATCCGACGACGACGCTATCGCGTTCAGCGACAACCATCCCGTCGCCACGCTTGCCCTCGAAGTAATTGCCCGCCCAAGAAGACTTGATAGTGTCAGCCAGAAGCTTCGGAAAAAGTGTGTCTAGATGAAACCGGGAAAAGCGAAAGGAACGGCTCGCTATCCGCGACACGGCTTCGCGATCTTGCGGCCGGGAAAAGCGGATTAAGGGGCCTCGCGGACTCGCCTTCGGCCCCGCAACAGGCCTGTCGAAGGTGAGCGCGGTATCCACAACGCGGAATCCAGCATCAGTCAGTTGCGATACCTCAGCAATATTTTCGACCTTTATTTTTGCATAAGCAAAAACGGGATCACCCGTATGAAGGTGTGCCCAAGTATTCCCATCGCACGGCTCGATCTCAACCCGCCAAGCGAGGCAACCCATTATGCTCGACAGCCAGGAATCAGGCTTTAGGACATGGTTCGTTGCGATGCTGCTGGCCACACTACTCATGGAACAGGTCGGGTTGATCGCCTGCTAGTTGCTTGTACCACTGTATATACTGAACAAAGCCTTTGTCCACCGGGTACTGCGGGTCGTAGCCGAGCAGGCGGCGGGCCTTTTCTATGCTCAGTGTTCCGCGCTCAGGCATTAGGACATCACGCGGTTTGTATGTCAAATGCAGACCGGGGAAATACTCCAGCACCAAGCCGGCCAGATCGTTGAGTGAACGGGCGCCACCGAAGGTGATGTTAAAGACCTCGTTCCGCGCTTCTGGCTTAGCAATGGCCAGCAACACTCCTTGACAAAAATCCTTGATATAGGTGAAGTCCAAGGCGTCAGTGCCATCACCGTTAATGGTTAGCAATTTGCCACGAATCGCATTTTCGATGAAGGCCTGTCCCACGCGGCGACTGACACAACGCTCACCATAAAGAGCGGACGGACGAATAATCGTATACGGCAAGTCGAAAACCTGATTGTAGGCAATAACGAGTTTCTCAGCCCCGTATTTCAATGCCCCGTAAATTCCGATCGGTTCGCATCGCCAGCCCTCGGTAACCGCATCCCCTTCGAAGTTGCCGTAGACCATTGAAGAAGACAGATAAATAATGTGTGGGCGATCGACTCTGATCGAATCAAGTACATTTTCCAGCGTTCGCATGCTGTGATCAAAAGTGCTGAAAGGATCCTTGTTCGAACGATTCGCATGCGACACCGCAGCCAAGTGAATGACAACATCAGGCTTGATGGCGTTCAGGCAGGGGCTAAGAACATGGTAGTCGCGAGCATCGATTAAATGCAACGGAATTTTGGCCTGACGCAACAGATCAAGACGCAGTTGTACAAATCCGACATACAAATTATTATTTGGATTCGGATTGAGACCGCTGGTAAAAGCACCAAGATTATTGACCTGAAGTCCATCAATGACATGTGGCTCGGCGTCAAGAGCCTTGAGTTCCAGCGCAAGATTATGACCAATGAAACCAGCTCCACCGACCAGAGCAACCACCTTACCTTTGAATGCACTGGCATCAATCATTTAATAGCTCCAAGAATTTGTTTCAACGCCCTGCCAACGTAATTCATATCTTCCTCATCCAAGTGAGGGCCCACGGAGAGCGCAATGGACTGGTTGCTAATTCGAGTTGCATTGGGGAACTCCACTCGACCCAAGTCATACTTTTCACTGTAATATTTAAGGTGAGGTACAGGCCCAGGATAGTAGACGCTCGTACCAACACCCATGTCCCGCATACCGTTAATGATGTCATACCGCTTGTCAGCAACGGCCTCTCCCAGAATGGCGACGAGACAGTAATGTGAGTGTTCGAAGTCACCACCGCCCGCCGAAAGGCATGTGATTTCATCGATGCCCTCCAGCGCGTTGCGCAGAGCTGCGTCGTTTGCTGCGCGCTTCACAAGGAATCCACCGAGGCGCTTCAACTGCTCGACGCCGATGGCCGCTTCGATTTCATTCATCCGGTAGTTGTAGCCGAGCAGATCAACATCGTACAAACCGGGAACGACCCGCTCGCCGACCATTTTATCGTAGCCGAAGGCCTTAAGCCTGGCGACTTTTTTCGCCACATCGGCATGACGTGTGGTAAACATGCCGCCTTCCGCCGTCGTAATGTGCTTCACCGGGTAAAAGGAGAACGAGCCAACATCTCCAATCAATCCTACGTGCACACCTTTGTAGCGGGCACCCAATGCTAGGGCGGCGTCCTCCACAACAATCAGGTTATGTTTCCTAGCCAGAGCGTTTACTTTGTCCATATCGACTGGTAGACCAAGATAGTGCACTACACTAATCGCTTTGGTGCGCGATGAAATCGCAGCTTCGATTTCGTCGATGTCGATGTTGCCAGTAGCCGCGTCCACGTCGACAAAAATCGGGCGCGCACCCGTGTACTCAACCGAGTGAGCTGTTGCAACATGGGTCTGTGCGGGGACGATCACCTCGTCACCTGGGCCAATGTCGAGGTATACATAAGCAAGGTGAAGGCCGGCGGTACAGGACGCGACCGTATGGGCATAGCCCCCTCCGATAAAGCCAACAAAATCCATTTCAAACTTCTTCGCGAGCGGCCCATGCACAAACTGGCTACCCCTCAACACGTCCAAAACAGCATTGCGCTCTTCGTCACCGATTATCGGCTTACCAAATGAAATATTTCTCATAATATTTATTTATATCAATATGCTAATACAACTTCCGGCTTCCCGGTTCTGAGAGACTTGTCGATTGCGAGGCAGGTCGACATCGTCCTGAATACGTCCGCCTCCTCGACAGGTGCCTTGCCCTTTCCAAGAATCGCATTAATGAAACCCGGAATCAAGTCGCCCTTGGCCGTCCCGGGATAGGCAGAATGGATGGGTAGGGGAGTTTCTTGCGTGTCACGGCTTCGAATCATAACTCCACCTCCAATTCCGTTTTCAAATGTTCTCTCTGTACCGTAAAGTACAATCTTATGAAAATGCGGATAGACACATCCAAAGTTGGCTCCGACTTTTCCGATTGTTCCATCGCCGAAGCGTAACCACGCCATGACCATGTCGGGGGTTTTAAAAGAGGAGCCAGCGCTGCAAACCTTGTTGCCCACTGCGCTGACTTCGATAACCGGAGATCCCACCATCCAAATCAATAGGTCGACCATATGAATTCCGCCACCGAGAATTACCGAATAATCGACGATCTCACCCCGCCAACCCGCCATGATCTTCTGTAGCCGTCCATAGTTATAATCGGCTTCTACACAATATAGTCTTCCGAGCTCGCCAGCCCTTACGCGGCTATGGATATCACGGAACCGCTTGCTCATACGAAGAATCGTATTAGTAGACAAGCGAACTCTAGGATTCCGTTTCAGTGCATCACGAATAGCACCCAGTTCGATCTCATTCATGCATAGAGGCTTTTCCGAGAATACATGCGTGCCTCTAGAAATAGCTCGAACGACCTGCTTGGCATGATGATGGTCGTAGCTTGCGATCGAAACTATATCGATATCGTTGGCATCAAGAAGCTCTTCTGCCGTTTCAAAAATTCTGCACTCTGGATACATTCTGGCCGCTATAGCACGCTTGTCCGCGCTAATATCGCATAGCGCTACCACCTCGACACCTGCGACCCGATAACCCGAGATATGCTGTTCGCCAACACCCAGCCCGATAACCCCTGCGCGAAGCATTTTTATGTGTGACCTTTATTTAGGAGCCTCTTCGCCGCTACCACTTCCGATAGGCCATGACTCCAATAGGGAGTACCCAAAATGTCAAGCAAGGCTTCGAAGCACAACATGTCTTCTGCCGAATCTACGGACAACTGCATGTCACCAAGCGGCTCTGTATGCTCCACATTGACGATGCGAGCGCCTGAGGCGTTTTTATAAAAATTCTCAGTTACATGTTCTTTCTCGATGGCTGTCATTCCTTTGAAAATCCGGGAACGTAGAGCATCCACACATATGACCTCGACTGATTGCCCCTTTGGGAAAGTCCTTTTTGCGACATTCGTTACAAGATCTGGGCGATCATACTCCCGAAAGATTAACACCAACCGATCAACCAATGCGCTGTCAATCAAAGGGCTGTCACCACTTATACGCACTATAGCCTGTGCATCGGCAGTTTCGGCTGCGCCCAACAAACGGGCTGCCACGTCATCTAGCGGCCCACGATAACAAGGCAGGGCCATTGCTTTAGCAAATACCACGATCGGGTCATCGCTTTCTTCGTTGGAGGTAGCAAGCACTATTCCATCCAATTGACGACATCGACGCAGGCGCTCCACCAAGTATGCAAGCATAGGTTTTTCGCGCACGATTTGGAGAACTTTACCTGGTAATCGCTTGGATGAAAAACGCGCTTGGATAACCGAAATAATCTTCATCTCACTTCTACACTTAAACTATTTATCACTCGCGACGGTTGAACGATCTTCGTTTCGAGCTTGAAATTTTTTCACTCTTCATAGTTGGCACATACTCGTGGTAGTCCGTCGTTGTAAAATCACTATAATTGACCAGTTTCTCGCGTTCAGCTGCTTTAAGATTTTCTCGAATCGTTTCTGTGAGAAGGGCCGCAACTGAATGCCTTAGTTCCCACAGAGAATAATCGGTTGGATGTTATGGGCGTTTAAAGCCGCCAAACGCGAAAGCCACGTTCGGCGATAGTTTTCTCTGGATAAGCAGATTTGATATCAACGAATACACCAGCCGATTTCAGCTTCCCTAGCAGTTCATCGAGCGGTGTATCCCAATACTGTCGATGCGACACTGCCGCAACCATTGCATCAGCCAGCGGCAGTTCCTCCCAAGGCATAAGTGTCAGGTCGTATTCGCGTTCGGCTTCGGACGATTGGGCTATCGGATCATGTACAAAAACCTCGCAGCCGTAGTTTTGCAACTCACGAACGAGATCGGCGACCTTAGAGTTGCGAATGTCACGGCAGTTTTCCTTGAAGGTAAGACCGAGCACGATGACCTTGGCGCCCTTGATGCCGCTGCCGGCATCGATCATCTGCTTGACGGTCTGCTGCGCCACATAGGCTGCCATGCCGTCGTTGATGCGTCGGCCGGCGAGGATGACTTGCGGGTGATAACCAAGCATCTCCGCCTTGTGGGTGAGGTAGTAGGGATCAACACCAATGCAGTGCCCGCCAACGAGACCAGGGTAGAAGGACAGGAAGTTCCACTTGGTAGCTGCAGCCTGCAGGACTTCCATAGTGTCAATGCCGAGCTTGTCGAAAATGATGGATAGTTCGTTCATTAAGGCGATATTCAGGTCTCGTTGGGTATTCTCAATGACCTTAGCAGCCTCAGCCACCTTGATGCTACTCGCCCGGTGCACGCCGGCCGTGATAACAGACTCATAGAGATCACCAACCGCTTGGAGTGTGGCCGAATCATCTCCAGAGACGATCTTGACGATCTGAGTGATTGTGCGTTCCTTGTCACCGGGGTTGACGCGTTCCGGGCTATAGCCGACATTGAAATCTTTCATCCACTTGAGGCCAGATTCTCTTTCAAGGATGGGAATACAGACTTCTTCGGTGGCGCCGGGATAGACAGTGGATTCGTAGATGACGGTGGCACCGGCCTTCATGTGCTGCCCGACGATAGCGCTAGCGCAGACG
>Ga0172372_10004641_pt1 | contig 19450 bp, 18 predicted proteins | sample LakKiv5m_2_FD_114544 | JGI IMG/M metagenome (GOLD analysis project Ga0172372, IMG submission 114544) | Freshwater microbial communities from Kabuno Bay, South-Kivu, Congo - kab_092012_9.5m | ecosystem: Environmental > Aquatic > Freshwater > Lake | place: Democratic Republic of the Congo...
CGGCGTTGCTGCGTCAGGCTTTCGCCCATTGCGCAAGATTCCCCACTGCTGCCTCCCGTAGGAGTCTGGGCCGTGTCTCAGTCCCAGTGTGGCTGATCATCCTCTCAGACCAGCTACCCGTCGTTGCCTTGGTAGGCCATTACCCCACCAACAAGCTGATAGGCCGCGAGACGCTCCCAAACCGAAATATCTTTCGTCAGTGAATCATGCGATTCTCCGACGTCATCCGGTATTAGCAATCGTTTCCAATTGTTATCCCAGAGTCTGGGGCACGTTTCTCACGTGATCCTCACCCGTTCGCCACTAAATCTTCCGGTGTATTGCTACACCATGGATTCCGTTCGACTTGCATGTGTTAAGCACGCCGCCAGCGTTCGTCCTGAGCCAGGATCAAACTCTCCGTCAAGAACTTCCTGTTTCAGTCAAATTCATTCTTTGTGCGTTTACAAGAAACACACAACTAATGTTTCGCAACTGAGCAGGTTGAATTCTGGAAAGTCCGCGTTGGTATTGTCAGCCTTTCGGCTTATCCGCACCAACGTTTCCTGACCAATCAGTAGCTCTACTGATTGATAATTGATTTTGTTGATTTCTCAACGATGTTTTGTTTGGCCGGATTTTCATCCGACCGGAATTGACAGACAGCAAAACTGCGATCCTTGCGGATCGTGTTCTACTGCCCGCACTGGCGTTCAGTCTTCTCTTTCGTTTTCAAGGAGCAATCACCTTGCATTACTCGAGTTAATAAGCAGTTTTTACACTGCACCACCACTCGGTCATAACACTTGGTTGCCGCACATGTGCTGATTCGCTGCAGAACAACAAACCTGCCCATGAGGCGGAGTGCAAATCTAGCGGGGTGAAATGGCCTGCGTCAACCTCCCTCACAAGAAAAACCCTTATTTCTTTTGGCTTTGCGGAGACTTCAGGCACCTGGCCGGACAATGCCCATAGCCCACTTAGGTTTTCGGGCGAATTGGCCCGAACCCCTTACTGGGTATGGGTTTCAGCCAGCAAAATCGAGCAAATGATACGCCGTTTTGCCCTTGCGCAGCAACATCCAGCGACCATGGAGCAGTGCCACCTTGTCAAGTTTGGCGTGTTCGTCTAATTGCTCCCCGTTGGCGCGCACGCTTCGCTGTTGCAAAAGTCGACGCGCTTCAGAGTTGGACGTGGCCAAACCTGTGGTGACTAATACGCCAACAGCATCATGCAACACCGCAGTACCCATTTGTGTCACAGCAACTTCTTGCGCAATCAACTTCAACGTTGCTTCACTCGCAAATACAGGATTCGCGCCAAACAACACATCTGCGGCTTGCTCTGCTGCATTGGCAGAATCTTCACCATGCAACATTGACGTGATTTCATTTGCCAATGTTCGCTGCGCAACACGCTTCTCTGGACTGAGGCGCTGTTCATTGAGAATCGATGCAACTTCGTCCATTGGTCGCAATGAAAACTGCGGCAACATGCGTTCGATATCAATATCAGAAACTTGCATCCAGAACTGACGGAATTGATACGGCGATGTGCGCTTGGCGTCAAGCCACACTGCTCCATCTGCAGTTTTACCAAACTTCGTACCATCTGATTTAGTAACAAGTGGCCAAGTAAGACCGAACGATTCACGTCCTAAGCGCTTGCGAATCAGATCAATGCCTGCGGTGATATTGCCCCATTGATCGGATCCACCCATCTGCATTTCACAATTGAGGTGTTCACACAAATGCCTGAAGTCGTTTGCTTGAAGCAGCATGTAACTGAATTCAGTGAATGACAATCCATTGCCATCGCTAATGCGCGACTTCACTGAATCTTTTGCCATCATCTGATTCACGGTGATGTATTTACCAACATCGCGCAGGAAGTCAAGCACCGAAACATCTCTTGTCCATGTTGCGTTGTCAACCAACACTGCTTTGTTCGCTGCAGAATTGAAATCCAGAATGCGTTCAAGCTGACCTTTAATACATGACACGTTGTGCGCAAGCGTGTCGGCGTCGAGCAGATTGCGTTCTTCACTACGTCCCGAAGGATCTCCCACCATTCCAGTTGCTCCACCAGCAAGTACCACTGGCCTGTGCCCGAGCATTTGAAAACGACGCAGACATATTTGGCCAAGCAAGTTGCCAACATGCAACGAGTCTGAGGTTGGGTCGAAACCAACATATGCAGACATCTGCGAAGACGTGCTGCGCTTCGTGAGTTCTGTCCTATCGGTGGAGTCGTGAATGAGCCCGCGCGAGGCGAACTCTTGTACTACGTCACCGTATTGACCCATACAGAGATGTTAGATCGCGAGCGATGTGCGAAGTGATGCAATTACCGAAGCAAAACGAGCTCGTTGGTCTTGCGCTGCGTGTGGACCAGCCGCACCGGGCGATGATCGAAGTTGCACTCCTACCCCGTCGCCGATGACTTGGAGTGCATCGGCATCGAAGTCTGACGAACTTACAACGAGCTGTTGCAACGATTGCGTACCCGAAATCGCTTTTTGTACCAGTTCGCCGACAATTGCGTGCGCTTGACGAAACGGCGTTCCCTTACGCACAAGATATTCGGCTAAGTCGGTTGCTGATAAAGACTGCACATCTGCTGCCGCACGCATGCGATCTGCGTTAAATGTTGCCGTTTGGATCATTCCGGTGAGTGCACCAACGGCCAATGAAACCTGATCGTAGGAGTCAAACAATGGTTCTTTGTCTTCCTGCAAGTCACGGTTGTACGCAAGTGGCAGGCCCTTCAGCGTGGTGAGCAACCCAGTGAGATTGCCAATGAGGCGTCCGGCTTTGCCGCGTGCAAGTTCAGCGATATCGGCGTTCTTCTTTTGTGGAAGCATGGATGAACCAGTTGCATAGCGATCATCAAGCGTGGCAAACCCAAATTCTTCTGAAGTCCACAGCACCCATTCTTCGCCAATACGCGAGAGATGCGTACCAATGAGCGCGAGATCGAATAACGCTTCGGCAACGAAATCACGATCGGAAACGGCATCGAGTGAATTAGAAAATCTGTCAGCGAATCCCATTTCACGAGCTGTAAAGTTGGGATCGAGCGGCAGCGATGAACCCGCAAGTGCTCCAGCGCCCAGGGGTGAAACATCGGCACGTTTAATTGTGCTGATGAGACGATCGATATCACGAGTGAACGCCCATGCGTGAGCCATGAGATGATGAGCAAGCAACACCGGCTGAGCGCGTTGCACATGGGTATATCCAGGTAGGTATACGCCGTCGCTACCCCATCCAGCCAAGTCGGCACGCTGCGTGAGCACATCGCAGAGAGCAATCAGACGCTCTGCAAGGGCGGCAAGTTCTCGTTTGGTCCATAAGCGCAGTGCAGTAACACATTGATCGTTGCGGCTTCGCCCAGTGTGCACTTTTCCGCCAACCGGTCCTGCGATTTGAGTAACGCGACGCTCAATTGATGTGTGGATGTCTTCTTCGCCAGCAACGAACTCAAAAGTTCCATTAGCGAACTCAAAAGCAACTTGCTGCAGTGCAGATTCAATTTGAGCGACTTCGGAAAGCGGCAAAATTCCCGCGTGACCGAGACCTTTCACATGCGCGAGCGAACCGGCTATGTCGTCTTTCCATAGACGTTTGTCAAACGACAAGCTTTCAGTGAACGCCAAGAGTTCTTCGGCTGGCCCACTACTAAATCTGCCATGCCACAGAGGCTGTGATTGATTGTCGCTCATTTCGAACCTTTTGTTTTCTGCAAGCCAGCAAGCTTGCCAAGATGTGCAGCAAGTTTCTTCGCTCCATAGCTTTGGCTAGCCACACAAAACATGGTGTCGTCACCTGCGACCGTGCCTGCAAGGCCTTCAATGCGTGAGCGATCAAGCGCTGAAGCAACAACGTGTGCACAGCCTGGTGGTGTACGAATGATGACAATGGGTTCGCTGATTTGAATATCGGCGACCCACTCCGCAAGCACACGACGCAACTGCTCAAGCGGCGCAATGCGATCTGGCTCAAATTCTGGAATGGCATATGCGGTTTCACCATGCGACGTACGCACTTTGACTGCGCCAATTTCTTCCAAGTCGCGAGATACTGTCGCCTGAGTAGCCACAATGCCAGCCTTTTTCAACAATGTGACAAGTTGCGTGTGGCTAGTGACGTCGTGATCTGCAATTAACTGCGCGACCGCACCTTGTCTTTGCACTTTTGTTGTCATTGTTTCACTCCCATAAGAAACGCGAGCACTCCACGTGCCGCGTGCATTCGGTTATGCGCTTGCGGATAGATCTTGCTTTGTGGTCCATCGATAACCGATGGCGATACTTCTTGCCCACGGTGTGCCGGCAAGCAATGCATGAATACTGCACTTGGGTCTGCAAGCGACATGATTTCATTTGTAACTTCATACCCAGCGAACACTGCTTCGCGTTCTGCTGACTCACTCTCTTGACCCATTGAAGTCCAGGTGTCGGTATGCACCGCATGAGCGCCACTCACCGCAATTGCAATGTCGCGATACTGCTCCACTGACGCGGCACCAAGTTCTGTTAGCCCAAGCAGCTCGTTGTCCTGTGCGTCATACCCTTCTGGGCAACCAAGACGAATGTGCATGCCAAGCATGGCTGACGCTTCACATAGCGAACGGGCAACATTGTTGAAGTCGCCAACGTATGCCACCGTTTTACCCTGCAGGTCACCAAGATGCTGCTCCATGGTCAGCACATCAGCAACTGCTTGAAGCGGATGAGCAAAATCGCTCAGCATGTTGACAATAGGAACAGAAGAGACCGCTGCCATGCGGTGCAACACACTGTGATCGAACACTCTCGCACACAACATGGCGTGATATCCCGACATCACATTGGTGATGTCTTCTACCGACTCGCGCACATCGATACCTACTTCTTCGCCACGCGTGTACACGGGGTGTCCGCCGAGCTGCACAACAGCCATTTCCATGCTGTGTCGAGTGCGATTAGAAGGCTTCTCAAAGATGAGAGCTACGCCTTCACCCTCAAGAGGATGCCCGAGTTTGGCGAGTGGCGCCTGAGCTAGTGCAAGCACACTGCGGAGTTCAGTTGCAGAGAGATCGTAAATGTGCAGGAAATTTCTGCGGGTCATGACTGAACACCTTTCAGCACTGCGGCGATGATGTCGACGGCTTCTCGAATTTCTTCTTCAGAGACTGTCAACGGCGGCGCAAGACGCAACGCCGTTGCCGTAACCGCATTAGTTACCAAACCGTTCTTCAGAAGTTGCAATTGAACTTCTTTGGCATCGATGCCCTGTGCCAGTTCGGCACCGAGCAACAATCCACGGCCACGCACAGACTCAACCTGAGGAAGCGCCTGTACAAGCGAGGTAAGCAATGCACCCTTTTCTATCGCCATCTTCGGTGCGTTCAATCGCTGCATTTCCTTGATGGTTGCCCGCGCCGCAGATGTAGCAATCGCAGTGCCACTAAACGTACTGCCATGATCACCAGGCTTGAACACCGAAGCAACTTCTTTCTTTGCCCAAATACCGCCAATAGGCATTCCGTTGCCCATGGCCTTGGCCATGATCACCACGTCTGGCGAAATGTCGTAATGCTCAAAACCGAACCAAGAGCCGGTCCTTCCATAACCAGTTTGTACTTCGTCGATCATAAGCAACACGCCGCGCTCGCGGCAGATCTTCTCTGCAAACTTCATGTACTCCTGCGATGCAGGAATAACTCCGCCTTCTCCTTGCACCGGTTCGAGCAAAACAGCGGCAACCGATGAATCGACAGCAGCATCAAGGGCAGCAATGTCATCGAACACCACATGCTTGAAACCTTGTGGCATCGGCTGAAACGGTTCGTGCTTGGTTGGCTGACCAGTAGCAGCGAGTGCAGCAAGTGTTCTTCCATGGAAACTACCTAACGCACTGACCACAGTGTGTCGACCACGGCCACCAAACTGGCGCGCCAACTTGATTGCGGCTTCGTTGGCTTCGGCTCCAGAGTTGCAGAAGAACACCTGTCCTCCACCGCCCAATAACTGGTCAACCAAAACCGCGGTCTCAGTTGCAACAGGGTTCGCAAAAAAATTGCTGACATGCATCAACATTGCAGCTTGTTCAGCAATTGCAGAGGTAACTACTGGATTGCTATGTCCCAGCGACGTGACCGCGATTCCACAGAGAAAGTCGAGATAACGCTTTCCATCAACATCCCACAATTGTGTTCCTGAGCCGCGCTCGAACATAACTTGCGGCGGCCCAAACACAGGAATGAACGGGCAATAGTTACCCGATGTAGCAAAAGCGTGTGATGTCATTTCTTCCCCACTTCTTGATCAGCGGTAATCATGGTTCCAACACCAGCAACGGTGAATAGCTCAATCAGCAGTACGTGCGGAATACGCCCGTCCAGAATGTGACAGCGCGAAACTCCACTCGTAATCGCATCCACGCAACTTTCCATTTTCGGAATCATTCCACCGTCGATAGAACCATCTGCCATGAGTCGTGCGATATCTGTTGCCGTTGTGCGACGAATGATTGATGCGGCATCGTCTTTGTTGGCACGTAGCCCTTCGATATCGGTGAGGTAGATGAGCTTCTCTGCACCTAGCGCTACGGCAATTGCGGCTGCAGCGGTATCTGCATTTACGTTGTATGCCTGACCAGAAGCATCACTGCCAATTGTTGCAACCACTGGCACTGCATTGTCGGCGATAGCGCTCTTCAACACAGTTGGATCAACAGATGCAATGTCGCCAACAAAACCCAACTCCGGGTCACGTTGAGTCACCCGCAACAAACCGGCGTCTTGCCCTGACACGCCAATTGCCGAAGCGCCATGCACGTTGATTGCCGAGACCAATTGTGGGTTCACTGTGCCAAGCAGAACCATGCTCGCGATCTCTACAGTTTCGGCATCGGTGACACGCAGACCGTTTCGAAACTCTGGTTGCTTCCCGAGTCGTTCCATGAGAGCGCTGATCTGTGGCCCGCCGCCGTGCACCACCACTGGCTTAATACCCACGGCATGCATGAGGGCGATGTCTTGCGCGAATGTTCCTGCAGCGTCTGCGTCGCTTGCTCCGGCCAATGCATTGCCACCGTATTTGACAACAACTGTTTTGCCAGCAAACTGCTGGATATACGGCAGCGCTTCAATTAGCAGTGCGCCTACGCGTTCGTGTGATTCGTTCATTAGTTCGCTCATGGATACATTCCCACCATTGAAAGACCGTCGAGTTCATTCAAGCCAAGTGCGACGTTTGCTGCTTGCACTGCTCCACCCGAGGCACCTTTTGCCAAATTGTCCAGTGCACTCAGCACCATGACATAGCCCGTGCGCTCGTCGTAACGCGCGGTGATGTACGTGACATTGGTGCCGAGTGTTGCCTTGGTTGAAGGTGAGTTCTGACCCACGACAACGAGAGGCTCTTTTGCATATGCACGCGCGAGCGTTGCCAACAGCGATGCAGTTGTCGGCGTTGTTCCCGCTAATGGTCGCGCGTAACACGTTGCCAGAATTCCCCTGTTCATCGGGGCCAAGTGTGGAGTGAACAAAATCTGTGCACCAGTTACTTGTTCAATCTCGGGAGTGTGTCTGTGGTCAAGCAATCCGTATGCAGTGAAATCTTCGTCAACCGTATTAAACGAGTTTGAATGTTTTGCTGCTCGACCAGCACCGGAAACACCAGAAGCAGCATCCACAATCACCCCGACTGGGTCTATGGCTCCAGCTTTGACTAACGGTTGCAGCGCCAAACTTGCAGCCGTTACATAGCATCCAGGAGTGGCGATGAGGCGAGCTGTCTTCAACTGCTCTCGATGCAACTCGGGCAGGCCATACACCGCACTTGCGACGATTTCTGGATGAGTGTGTGTAAACCCGTACCACTGCGGATACTTCGACGTATCGATCAAACGAAACGCAGCCGATAGATCTACAACAAGCTTCACTTTGTTCACCAGTTGAGGCACGAGCTCTAGTGAGGCTTCGTGAGGCAAACCGAGAAACAGCACATCACAAGCGAGGGCTTTGTCGATCTCGAATTCTTCGAATACCAAGTTTGGATACGTGGCAGCAAGCGATGGGTACAACGAGCGCGCAAGGGTTCCCGCCTGCGAATCACCCGTTGCATACTTCACTTCGAAGTGTGGATGGGTTGCACAGATGCGCAGCAGTTCAGCCCCGGTGAACCCAGAAGCGCCAATAATGCCAACAGATATCATTGCATAATTATACAGTTAGCCGCATAACTATGCAACGACCAAAATGGGCTATCCCCGCAGGGTTGCACCAAGCTTTTCGGCGGCGGCAATGCACTTCGCGCGTACATCCGATACTTCCACATCAGTCAGCGTTCGATCGGGAGCCTGAAGGCGCAAGCGATAGGCCAAACTTCGTGAATCCTCGCTCACTCCCTTACCTCGATACACATCAAACAGCGCCAAATCAATCAGCAGGTTGCCACCAGCCTGACGAATGGCCTTCACCAGCGTGGCCGCTGAAACACTATTGGCTACGAAAAAGGCAAGGTCGAAATCGCTAGATGGGTACTTGCTTACGACTTGTGCAGATTGTGGCTTAGGCACTTCACTGAGCACCACTGAAAGGTTGACCTCTAGACACGCAACACGTCCGACTATGCCGGCATCGGCCAACACCGTTGGATCAATTTCTCCTACCGAGCCAAGCACCATTTTGCCGCGCTTCAGTTGTGCGCTTCGAGTCGCGTGATAACCAGCAGGCGGTTGTTCTTGAACTAGCTGAGCGCCAACACCAAGCGAAGACGAAACCTGACTCCATAAGTCCATTGCAACCGAAGCGTCTGCACCAGCGACCATGATGCACAGTGATTCAAATTCATCAGGAAGGATTTCCTTACCTTGTGGATACACATGACCAATTTCAAACAACGAGATATCGCGAATGCGATGTGACTGGTTGTACGCAATGGATTTCAACATGCCGGGAACCAGCGAAGTGCGCAGCACGCTCTCTTCAGCAACAAGCGGATTGGCGAGTTTCAAAGCGTTGTCTTCACTGAGACCAACTTTTGCAAGATCACCTGGCGCGAGAAACGGATTAGGCATGGCCTCGCTAGCACCGAGTGACACCACGATCTCGCGCAAAATGCGTCGACGTCGCTGAACATCGGAGAGACGACCATGCACAGGAGACGTTGGAACGATCTTGCCCAGATTGTCGTAGCCATAGTGGCGCGCGACTTCTTCAACAATGTCAATTTCGCTATTGCAATCGTTACGCCACGATGGAATACCAACAACAACTGATCCATCAGTTGCAGATTTGGCAATGGTAAACCCAATCGGAGCAATCAAATCTTCGAGGGCTTGTGCTGTGACATCGATGCCGAGCACTCGCTTAATGGTGTTCAGTCGCACTTCAGTGGTTCTCGCCTGCTTAGGCAATGCATCGGTTCGAACATCGGTAGCACCCGAATGCACAACGAGGTTTGGACACGTAATGCGTAACAGTTCAGCAATTCGCGCCAAGGCGAACTCTGCGCCAAACGGATCTACCCCGCGTTCGAAACGAAGCGAAGCCTCGGTACGCAAAGCAAGTCGAGTTGAAGTTGCACGCACTGCATCTGGTTCGAAGTATGCGATCTCGACAGCAATCGATGTTGTTGCACTGGTTACTTCCGAATCGAGACCGCCCATGATTCCTGCGATACCCACAGGCTTGTCTTGTGCATTACAAATCAGCAGGTCACCCGCTGAAAGCGTTCGCTCCACCGCGTCCAAGGTGGTGAACTGCTCGCCTTCACGAGCCAGGCGCACAATGAAACCGTTTTTCACTGATTCGAAGTCGTAAGCGTGATTCGGTTGATTCAATTCAAGATTGACAAGGTTTGAAACGTCTACAACGTTGTTGATCGACCGCATTCCTGCACGTGCAAGACGTCGAGCAATCCAATCAGGCGATTGCGTAATGGAAATCCCTGACATGACCTGGACGGTAAATCGGCTGCAACGCTCTGGTGCAGCAATAGTGACGGGGACGGTGAGCGATTGTCCAGGAGTAGATTGATCGACCTTTGGAAGGACGAGCTGTTTCCCCATGCCTGCGGCCAAATCACGAGCAACACCCAAATAGCCGGTGCAATCTGGTCGGTTTCTGGTGACATCAAGATCGAATATCACGTCTGGGTCGACTCCGAGAGCTTCGTACACGTCGAGGCCAAGTGCGGTGCCCTGCGGAAGAATGAGTAATCCACTTCCGTCTGAGCTCAATCCAATTTCGGTGCCTGAGCACAACATGCCTTCGCTATCAATCCCCAAAATTCCGCGCTGCGTGATGACTCGACCGTCGGGCATGTTGGTACCAAGCGTCGCCAACGGAACGATGTCGCCTGCTTGCATGTTGGTTGCGCCGCACCACACGTGGCGAGCTACGCCATCGCCCGCGTCTACGTACACGCGTGTAACTTTTGCCGCGTCAGGGTGCTTCTCTAGACGAAGCACCTTTGCTGTCACTACACCTTTCACGGGCGTGCCGACACGATCTACGGATTCAACCGCCAGACCAAGTTCGGTAATGCGATCGGCAATGGCATTGACGTCGTTGCCGAAGTCGGCAAATTCGTTCAACCATGAATGTAAAATTTTCATGAGAACTGCCTTAGGAAACGCAGGTCATTGGTGTACATCTCGCGAATGTCTTCGACGTTGTGACGCTCTTTTGCCATGCGATCGATACCGAATCCAAATGCAAAACCGGTGTACTCATCTGGGTCAATTCCGCCAGCACGCAATACGTTTGGATGCATCATTCCGCAGCCACCGAGTTCGATCCATGCACCATTCGCGCGACGAATATCGAATTCGGCACTTGGTTCAGTAAATGGGAAGAAGGAAGGACGAAGTCTGCTGGTGAATTCGTTTCCAAAGAACGCTTTGGTGAATGCTTCAATGATTCCGGCTAGATGAGCAAACGTAATTCCTTTGTCAACCACGATGCCTTCAATTTGGTGGAACACCGGCATATGCGTTGCATCAGGTGTATCGCGACGAAACACTCTTCCTGGCATGACCGCGTAAATGGGCGGCTTCCACGATTGCATCACGCGAATTTGCACAGGCGAGGTATGTGTACGCAACAACACCGAGTTTGGCTCTTGATCGGCTGACGCTGGTTCAATGAACATGGTGTCGAACTCGCTGCGTGCAGGGTGCGTCTTTGGCATGTTCAGCGCTTCGAAGTTATAGAAGTCGGTTTCCACTTCCGGACCTTCGGCAACTTGGAATCCAAGACCGATAAACACATCTTCCAATCGCTGTGTTGCCTGCGTGACGATGTGCGTACTACCCCGGCGCTTTGCGGTCACAAATTCGGACAAGTCCATTGCCTCGGATGCAACCTGCTGGGCACGTTCGCCAGCAAGAAGCAACGACATACGCTCACCAATCGCTGCTTCAATCGTTTGCGCACAGGCGTTAATTGCCTGACCCGCAGCCTTTCGTTCTTCAGCGTCTTGGATCTTGCCTAGCTGTGATCGCAAGACAGTAAGCGCCGACTTCTTTCCTGAAAGATCTGCTTGGACCGATCGCAAACCCGCAGCGTCACTAGCGCCAGCAATGGCCGTCAAAGCCTCGGCTTGGGCCTGCGAAATCTCGCTTGCAAGAGTGTTTGAAGATGACATTTCGCCTATTGACGCTAGTCGTTCCAGATTTTCGAAATGGGCTTAGTTTGCGTTATCGCGCTGGTGAGCCACTTCGAAACACACCACCGTTGCCGCCATAGCGACGTTGAGGCTTTCGCTCCGACCGCGATGCGGAATGGTGATCCACTGATCAACCAATTCAGCATCATCCATCCCGTGTGCTTCATTACCAACCACAATGGCGATCTTGCCTGTGAGGGATGCTTCGGTAAATGGACGGCTTCCATGTTGCTCATGAGACGAGGTTCCAACTATGGAGAACCCTGCTTGCTTCACTTCATCAATCGTGATGTCTTCAAATACTGGGATGTAGAACATTGAGCCAGCAGATGAGCGAACAACTTTTGAGTTAAACGCTTCAACCGTGCCAGGTGTTAGCACTACACCCGATGCGCCGGCAGCCTCGGCCGACCGAAAAATCGTTCCCAAGTTGCCCGGATCAGAAATCTGATCGGCAATAACGATCCACTCGCATGATTCAAGTTCTCCTACTTCAGAGACACGACGCTCAGCAATAGCAATGACAGGTTGTGGCGTAGTGGTGCTTGCAACACGTTCAAGCACACCATTTTCTAATTCAAACGTTCGAGCGGACGTGCCAAGCACTGCAATTCCACCCGGAGCCACGAATTGCTCTTCAATATTCCAGCCAGCACTAATCGCTTCAGCAATAAGTACATGGCCTTCGATAACAAATGCATTGTCCGTAATACGAGCACTGCGGCGCCCAAGAAGGCGCCGCAGTCTCTGAATTCGTGGATGTGAAAATCCGAGGCGAGCGTCGCTCAGACGAGCGCTCCCTTGGCTGTTTCTACCAACTTCGTAAATGCAGCAGGATCATGAACTGCAAGGTCGGCCATGATCTTTCGATCAACAGTGACGCCTGCCTTGTTCAAACCATCAATAAGACGGCTGTAGCTGAAATCATTCTGTCGGCAACCCGCATTGATGCGCTGAATCCACAAGCTGCGGAACTCGCCTTTCTTTGCGCGACGGTCACGGAACGCGTACTGACCTGAGTGCAATACCTGTTCGTTTGCCGAGCGGAATGTGCGTGAACGGTCACCGTAGTAACCCTTCGCCTTTTCCAAAATTGCCTTGTGCTTTTTCCTTGCATGTACTGCGCGCTTTACACGTGCCATGTCAACATCCTTTCGTTAGTAACTACAAAAATTGAATTGAAATATCGAATTGATTTAACGCAAACCAAGACAACGCTTAATGCGCTTTACGTCTCCCGAGTGAACATCAACGCTGCCGTCCAAACGGCGGGTGCGAGTTGATGGCTTGTGCTCAAACAAGTGCTGACGCATGGACTGCTGACGGCGAAGTTTGCCGGTACCAGTCAGTTTGAAACGCTTCGCAGCGGTTTTTGATGTCTTCATCTTTGGCATGTTGTCTCCTGTTGCTTTCTGTAGTTCTCTACTTAAATTTCGGTCGGTGTTTGCTCTGGTGCTACCGGCTCCGGTGTTGCATGTGCAGCTGGTGATGCTTGGGCTTTCGGAGCTGGTTTTGTGTCTGGTTTCTTCGGCGCCTTCTTTTCTGGAGAGAGAACCATGGTCATGTTGCGACCTTCAAGCCGTGCGTGTGTATCCACCTTGGCGACTGATCCCAATTGCTCGATTACTGCGTGCAAAATCTTGGTACCTAGTTCTGGGTGGGCAACTTCGCGACCGCGGAACTGCAACGTGACTTTGACTTTGTGTCCCTCACGCAAGAACTCCTGCATGTGGCGAACCTTGGTGTCGAAGTCGGCTTTACCGATCTTTGGTTTGAACTTGACCTCTTTCATTGTGATCTGCACGGTCTTCTTGCGCGACTCTTTCAACTTCTGCGACTCTTCGTAGCGGAATTTGCCGTAGTCCATAATGCGACATACGGGTGGGTCTGCTTGCGAAGCGACTTCGACGAGATCGAGTTCCGCAACACGCGCTCTTTCGAGTGCGTCGGCAATGCTCACAATTCCAACCTGTGAACCATCTGCATCTACAAGACGTACCTCGCGTGCGCGAATTCGCTCGTTGAAACGTGGCTCATTTGTTGGCGGTGCTATGGCTTTACTCTCTTATGCAAGTGGCGTTGCCTCCTATTTGTGGAGGTGAGCATGTTCGAGAAGACGGCGGGCACGGCGGAGCCGAAGCGCCCACAACGCATAGCGTCGCATCTTGCGCACTCGACCCAAACGCACTCGACAGCTGCTCGGCAACACTCACCGAATTACTGAAATCTGTGGTCAGGTGGAGGAAACTCGTTCCCCACTTGGGCTATCAGCGTAGCGGGCATGGCTGACAACCCAACCGACCACTTTCCTGATGATTTTGACGACCACCTTCACGATGCTGAAACCGCTTTAGCCGAGGCACGAGCCCGAATTGCCCAAACACCAGCCAACGTGGTGGTAGTCAACCACGTCATGGGACTGTATGAACTTGCAGCCATCCATCTCTCGGCAAATCCACCCCGATTAGTGGAATCGGCCCTCGCAATTGATGCCGTGGCGTGCGTGGTTGAGGGCCTGGGTGGACGCTTAGGCGAAGAATTCACCACACTTACGGAAGCTCTCGCCAACATCCGTTTGGCGTTTGTGCAGATTAAAGGAAACGTTCAGCCCGACTAGTTCGGAAGTTTTTCAACTTCAGACGCTTCAACGTTCCCGAAACGATGAGCAACCACAAATGAAACGGATGCTCCAATGTTGATGTCTCGCGTGCCGTCAACAATTTCGGCGCAGTGGAAGAGATACTCCTGGCCACTTGACCAGATCATTCCCAGACCACGGTCAAAATCGAATTGCTCAACATGGCCAAGCAGCCGTCCATCATGCGAACTCGCTGACGATTGATTCATATGCGCAGGCTATCTGTCGCGAAACGTGCTTGTATCTGACAGTCGTGCACCCCGTGCCCAATCAGTTGCCAACACCCGTGGTTTGCCTTCTGGCTGAACTGTCTCAAGTTTTACCGAACCTTCGAGCGAACCAACCAACACGTTGCCATCCCGCACCGAGATAGTGCCGAGCGCAAGATTGACAGATGACTTGGAAGCTTCGTGGATCTTGAATCGCTTCCCATCGAAAAAAGTGAATGCATTGCCCACACGAATCTGTCGCAGGATTTGCGAAGAACTACTCGACCAATTGATAACGAGGTCCTGCGCAGTGATTTTGCGCGCAACAACTACTTCACCAGTTTGGGCAATTTGCTCAGTCACACCGTCGTTGCAGATATTGATCAACAACGGGAGTGCAAGTTGCCCGAGGCGGGTGCGTAGCGTTTCCACGGAATCATCTTCTTGAATCGTGCACGGAGCGGAGGCGAGGACATCTCCAGCATCGAGTTGTTCTGCCACTTGAATGATGCACACCGCAGTTGTGATGTCGCCCGAAAGAATTGCGCGTTCAACGGGTGCTGCTCCTCGCCACCTTGGAAGCGCCGAGTAATGAATGTTGATCATTGGCACATGTTGCAAAATATCTTGAGAGATGATGTTGCCAAATGCAACAACAACTCCAAGCAGACCATCTGAATTCAGTCGCAACACATCATTGATGTCATGTGAGACTGGTATTCCCAGCGCAATGGCTGCAGTCTTTACTGGGTTAGCAGTTGTTTGCGAACCTCTGCCCCTTCGCTTGTCAACACCTGTGACAACAAGTTCAATCACGAAGCCTTCTGCAACGAGTGCCTGTAGCGGAGCCACAGCAATCTCTGGCGTACCGATGTACACAATGCGCTTGGCGCGCTCGTGCGGCAGGGGCGCAAGTAAAGTCACGAAAGTCGTAGGTACACCGGCTCGGCATCGGCTGAATTGTCGCCCACCTTTGCGTATTCAACTATGGCGAGTTCGCGTTGGTCTGGCAACATGCGATCAAACATCAACACACCTTGCAGGTGATCAATTTCGTGTTGAAACAAACGAGCAAGCAATTCATCGGCTTCAATTTGCACTTCTTCACCTTCAAGCGTGTACCCGCTGACGAGCACCTTCTTGGGACGAAGCATTTCGACATACAGTCCTGGAATCGACAGACAACCTTCGTCGTACACCCACTCGCCAGATGACTCGACGATTTTTGGGTTGATGATGACTTGCGGGTCATCATCAACGTCGTAGACAAAGATTTGTTTCTGCACACCAATTTGTGGGCCTGCAAGACCGAGGCCTGGGGCTTGATACATGACGCGAAACATGTCTTCAGCAAGATCAACTAATTTGCCGTCGATGTTGGTGATTTCGTCTGCCATTGCAGCCAAAACTGGGTCTCCGTAGGTACGGATGGATGAACCCTTTTTATTCGGTGACTGCGCCATAACGTGTAAGGCTAGCGAGGCTTATGAGCGACGAGCAGTACTTCACCACACAGCCACAGGTTGCTTCTGTCGCCCACTCGAAGGATCAAAATTTTGCGGTATTGCGCATAGCTGGCCGCGACATCACTGTCGGCACCGACCGTGGTGTGTTTTCGCGCAAAGGCATTGACCAGGGCACCATGGTGCTACTTGAATCTGCCGCGCGACCACCAAGCACCGGAACATTTCTTGATCTCGGATGTGGTGCTGGCCCGATAGCGCTTTCACTCGCAGCATATTCACCCGATGCAACGGTGTACGCCATTGATATCAACGAGCGAGCACAAGAACTAACTACTTCAAACGCAAAACGTAATGGAATGTCAAACGTGATCACTTGCGCTCCTGGCGAAGTTGATGAACACGTTCGTTTTGATGTGATGTGGTCAAACCCGCCAATTCGCATAGGCAAACAAGAACTTCACAAGTTGCTGTCTACGTGGCTTTCACGACTGTCAAACAGCGGCGAGGCGTGGCTCGTCATCAACCGAAATCTGGGATCCGATTCACTGGCAGTCTGGTTAACCGAACAGGGATATTCAGTGGAGCGCCTGACAAGCAAACGAGGTTTCCGAGTACTGCGCGTGACACCTACACGCGTGCAGGGTCAACCTGAACTTTCATCCTGACCCCTTTCGCAACATCCATTTCACCGAGCGCGTCTGCTAACACTTGCCAGTCAGCGGCTTTCACCAAATACGATCCGTCGCTTGACGCAGATACATGCACAAATACATTGCCCTGCAAATCCTTGATCGCATCATCAATGTTGGTGCCCGACAATTGAGCGAGTGCGCCGAATGGAGGAAGTTTCAAAAAGCTACGCATTTCGGAAACCGACTGTAGATAGTGATCGATACGCAGAGTGGCCATTGCTTGCAACACCGGGCTATCGATGCTGTGCGTTTGCACCATCACCTTTCCACCGCGATCGCTGCGACCGACCAACCGTGCCGCATGCACAAGCAATGATCCAACGATCTCCGAAGCGCGATACCGAGGAGCCACCAATTCCTGATCAATGTCGAGGAAAACCACCGTGTCGGCTTCATGAACACGATGCAATACCGCCTCGGTTCCTACGAACAACATTTTCGCTTGGTCAATAGCAACCGCATCGTCGCCTCCGCCAGTTACTTCAACTACATCAGACACTTTTCTTCCTGCAGCCTGCGCAATCTCTTCACGCAACTTGCTGACACCGGGCTTCAGCGTCAGAAACTTTGCCGACGAACATTTCATGCACACCTGAGGTCGTTGAGTAGAACAACGCGGGCATGAGAATTGCGCCTCCGCACCAATTTCAACTGCCGCATCGCAGTTGCCACAACGAGCCAACGATTTACATGAGGCGCACGCAAGCAGACGTGCCCGTCCTTTGGTGTTAAGAACAGCAACGATGCGTCGTGAATGATCACGCAGTTCGGCAATGAAGTCCGACGACAGCAACGAGTTTGACCAACGTTCGTCCAGAGTTCTGTCAATGAGCCGAATGTGCGGCCATTCAGACTGCACCTCTTGCTCGTCTGATTTCAATACTCTGTCGCCTGCCCAAAGCTTCGCCGCAACGCTAGGCAGTGCCGACATCAAGATGCATGAGATGCTTGCTTGGTTCGCACGTTCAATTGCAACATCACGCGCATGCCAAGTTGGCGTGCGCTCTTCACGCAATGAATCGTCGTGTTCGTCAATAACGACAACGCTGCGCAAAACGGGAACGCGAGCGAACACCGCAGTCCGTGAGCCGATCACCACATCGACGCCGCCAGCTGCAGAACTCCATTCATCGGGCAGTACAGCGACCGTAAAACCATGACGCTTCAGCGATGCCGCAAACAACCGTGCGCGAACCACCGTAGGGACAATCACCAACGTTGGGCCCACCAATGCAGCCCCAATCAAGACATCAATTGGTGACTTCAATGGGCCTCGCTGAACAAGCAGAGATCGTGAATCGCTCACGACCAACGAGACCGCTGTATCCCCTGCAACTTTCACTTGGTCACGCTGATAACGCGCAGTGGGAAGAGTTGCGACAAGCGTGCTGGGTGTGGCTGCTACAAAAAATGCGCGTAGCCGCCCACACCATCGATGACTCGCCCACTGAGCAAGTTGCACAACTTCAGCAGATGGACCAAAGCCCAGTCGCTTGATGACCGACCGCAACTTCGTTTCGTCTACCTCGGTAAACCCATCGGACGTCGAACCAATTGCAATTACCCAACCAGGAACATTGCGACCGTGTAAAGGCACGCGCACGCGATCGCCAACACCAATTGCATCCTGAAGTTCAGACGGTATGAGGTAGTCAAATACCTTGTCCACACCAGTCACGTCGGGAACAACCCGCGCGACGAGCGACATCTAGAGCTTGACTGCTGCTTTGAATTCCTTCAAGCGCGACAGCGTCTCCCACGTGAATTCTGGAAGTGCTCGACCGAAGTGACCATAAGCAGCCGTCTTGTTATAGATCGGGCGCTTCAAGTCAAGGTCACGCAAAATTGCGGCAGGACGAAGGTCGAACACCTGACGAACGGCATCTTCAATTGCGACTTCGTCAACGGTGTTTGTACCAAAGGTTTCCACCAAGATGCTGATTGGTTGCGCCATACCGATTGCATATGCAACCTGCACTTCGCAGCGTGATGCAGCACCGGCTGCAACCACATGCTTGGCAACCCAACGTGCAGCGTATGCAGCAGACCGGTCAACCTTTGAAGGATCTTTTCCACTGAATGCACCGCCACCGTGACGACCCATACCGCCGTACGTGTCAACGATGATCTTGCGACCCGTGAGTCCGGTGTCGGCGTGTGGCCCACCCTTCACGAACTCACCTGTTGGGTTGATGTGCACTGCGTACTTGTCGTTCTGAAACTGCGCAGGAATGACTGGACGAATAACTTGCTCAATGAGGTCTGGGCGAATCACAGTGTCGCGTGGTGTTCCGTCGGCATGCTGAGTTGAAATCAAAACTGTTGTCAAACGGACAGGAACTCCATTTTCGTATTCGAACGTGACCTGAGTTTTGCCGTCAGGACGCAAGTATGGAATTGCTCCCGACTTACGAACCTCTGCAAGTTTTTCAGCCATGCGATGTGCGAGGTTGATTGGCAATGGCATAAGCTCTGGGGTCTCGTTACACGCATAGCCAAACATCATTCCTTGGTCGCCAGCACCTTGACTATTGAGCTTGTCTTCACCACTTTGACCGCTGCGAGTTTCTTCACTTGAGTCAACGCCCATTGCAATGTCTGAGCTTTGCTCATCGATAGACACGATGACGCCGCAGGTGTTTCCGTCGAAGCCGTACAACGCGTTGTCGTAACCAATGCCCTTGATTACTTCGCGAGCAATCTTTGGAATGTCGACATAAGCCGAGGTGGTGATTTCACCAGCAACGACGCAAAGACCAGTGGTGAGGAGAGTTTCGCAAGCAACGCGACCATGTGGGTCTTCC
>Ga0172372_10004642_pt1 | contig 19448 bp, 22 predicted proteins | sample LakKiv5m_2_FD_114544 | JGI IMG/M metagenome (GOLD analysis project Ga0172372, IMG submission 114544) | Freshwater microbial communities from Kabuno Bay, South-Kivu, Congo - kab_092012_9.5m | ecosystem: Environmental > Aquatic > Freshwater > Lake | place: Democratic Republic of the Congo...
CATGGCCCTCGACCTCGACCGCGCCCTCGTGCAGCAGTACATCGATTCGGCGCGCGCGGCGGTGTTTTTCCTGGACCCGCACGTGTGCCTCAAGTGCCACTACCGCAGCACGGAACTGTTGTGGCAGTGTCCGCATTGCCACGAGTGGAACAGCTTCGTGGAAGAGCGTATCGCCGCCGCTCGGCAACCGGCCGCCGACCTCTAGCTGCGCCTTGTCGCTCGTGGCGGTCCGGCACTATACTTACTGGGTCCAGATGTCTTACGGGCGACTCTTCCTGCTGGCCGCGTGGTGCGCCGTGGCCGTCGTGACCGGCTCTGCCTGCACAGACAACGACGCTGCGTCCACCACCGACACACTTACGTCGCCCTCGCTCAATCCGGCCGATCCCACGACCACCGAGACGTTCACGGGGACGCTCCGTCCGAACGCGTCCGTCTTCTACTCGTTCACCGTCGCCACCTACGGCACAGTCAACGTAACCCTCGACGAGGTCACCGGCGTTCGCGTCTCGGACGACGTGCCCTTCGAGTTCGAGATCAGCACCGGCGTTCCCAGGGGCACGGGCTGCTCGGCCGCTGCCGCCCTGATCGTGGCGCCGGGCGATGGCCCCCACACATCCCAGTTGTTCGAGGCTGGTATCTGGTGCGTCCGGCTGCGCGAGCTCGGCAATCTGCCAGCCCCCGCACGCTTCCGCATCACGATCGCCCATCCATGACACGTCTGCTCCTGCTGCTGTCGCTCGCCGTCTGCCTTGGCGCCTGCAACCGTCGGACACCCGATGCCGGTACGGCCCCGTCGCCCGTGGTGCAGGCCACCATCAGGACCGACTTCTACACCGACACACTGCAGCCCGGCGACCTCCGCTTCTATTCGTTCTCGGTACCCAACGACAGTACGGCCTCGGCCATGCTGGGCAGCATCATCCGCCTCGACGGCCGCGTCGACGCCACCCAACGCATCGGCCTTGGCTTCGGCTATCCGGCCGGTACCTCCTGCACCGTCACGCAGTCGGTCGTCACCACATCAGGCCTGACGGCGCAGTTGAAAGGCTGGCTGACCAAGGGCGTGCACTGCGTGGCCATCTATGATCCCGGCGGCATGACCGTACCGCTCAACTTCGCCGTGCGCTTCGAATACTTCTTCTGATATGCGCCGCTTGCTTACCGCAGCCGTCACGCTGCTGGCTACCCTGACACTGTCGTGCAACCAGGACGATGCGGCTCAGGACGTGACCGCTCCCACCACCACGGGATCGACGTCGGTATTCTCGGGGAGCATCGTCACCGGGGGCACAGCAACCAGGTCGTTCGAGGCGGCACTGACGGGCACGGCCACCGCGACGTTTGACTTCCTCGAACAAGGTGGCGTCCCGCTGCAACTGGGGATGGGCATTCCCAGGGTCAACAACACCGGGTGCTTCCTGAGCCGGGCCGTCACGGTCACGCCAGGGCCAGGCAGCGCTCTGTCGATGGCCGTGGAGCCAGGCACCTTCTGCGTGCAACTCGCAGACACGAGCGGTCAGATCGCCCGCGTCGCCGCCTTCCGCGTCACGATTACGGCGCCGTAACCCGCCACTGCTCCACCAGGCGATCGACCTGCGCGTCGGTCTCGGCCAGCGTCCCGTCTGTCTCCACCACATAGTCGGCGAGTGCCCGTTTCCGGGCCATCGGCCACTGTGCGGCGATGCGCTGTGAGGCGGCGTCCTCCGACAGACCATCACGGGCCATCACGCGCACCAGCTGGGTCTCTGGCGCACAGGCCACGACGATCACGGCGTCAAAGTCGCGCTCGCGCCCGGTCTCGAACAGCAGAGGGATCTCGGCGATCGCGTACGGGGTTCCGGCTGGCACCGTGTCGAAAAAGGTCTCGATGAGGCGCCGCACGATCGGATGAATCAGGGATTCAAGCTCGTGCCGCGCCACCGGATCAGGGAACACAAGCGCGGCGAGCGCCGCACGGTCGAGCGTCCCGTCCTCTCGCAGCACCCCGGGCCCGAATCGGTCGACGACGGCCCTGAGGCCAGGCGTGCCCGGTGCGACGGCCTCACGCGCGAGCACATCCGCATCGACCACCGGCACACCATGCTGGCGCAACCGTGTGGCCACACGGCTCTTGCCGGTGCCGATGCCGCCGGTCAGCGCGAGTCGCCGCATCAGAGGTGCAGGCCCAGCCGCCATTCGGCCGCCGTGACCGTATTGGCCAGCACCATCGCAATCGTCAGTGGACCAACGCCACCGGGCACGGGGGTGAGCGCCCCGGCCACATCGGCAACGTCAGGATGCACGTCGCCGACCAGCACGTGCCCCTTCGCTTCGAACTGCGTGCGCTTCGGCGTACCGGGCGCGAACAGCGCCCCAGCCGCCTCAGGTGTCTCGACGCGGTTGATGCCCACATCAATGACGGTCGCCCCGGGCTTCACGAAATCAGGAGTCACACACCCTGGCCGACCGATCGCGGCGACCAGCACATCAGCGGTGCGGCAGATGGCTGGCAGGTCGACCGTGCGCGAGTGACAGATCGTCACCGTCGCATCCCGGTGCAGCAGCAGCATGGCCATCGGCTTTCCGACGATATCGCTGCGACCGATGACCACGGCATGACGGCCCCTGAGGGGAATCTCCTCGCGATCGAGCAGCGTGGCACACCCCAGGGGCGTGCAGGCGACAAGGGCCGGCCGCTTCTGCACGAGGCGGCCCACATTCACGGGATGAAATCCGTCAACGTCCTTGGCCGGATCAACGGCATCGAATACGCGCGACTCGGCATCGGTGCCCATGCCGGCAGGCAGCGGTGATTGCACGAGAATGCCGTCGATGGCGTCGTCGGCGTTCAGGTGCCGCACCAGCACCAGAGCCTCGTCAACCGAGGCTGTCTCGGGCAGGCGGTGCAGCACGGCGTGGCAGCCGTGTGCGGTCGCCGTGGCAATCTTGTTTCGAACGTAGATTTCCGAGGGAGGGTGTGTGCCGGCCAGCACGACGGCGAGGCCGGGAGGACGCCCCGCGTGGCGGCGCACGGCGGCCACCCGGGGTTCCAGTTCGTGGCGCAGGCGCTCGGCCCACGCGGTGCCATCGAGACGACGTGCCGGCATGCGGGTCCTTACCTCTCGCCACAGGGATGCATCATTCCGACGCCTGCCGGCGAGACCGCCACGGAACCGGACAGGAACCGCAGGCCGAACCCGACATTGAGCCCCACCAGACCGGGCACCCGAATCAGCACCGGCAGACTCAGCATCAGGTCGAGGCCCGACACGATGCCCAGGTTCCGGAACACCGGTCCGAACGGCACGCGGAAGGGACGCACGGCGTCGGGGCGTCTCTGACGTATCCGTCGCACGGCGGCACTGGCCACCACGAAGGCACGAAGCGTGTCGACGAGGATCCCGGCCCCGGGCAGGGTCGGCTCCCCCGCCGTCAGGGTGGGCCTGAGGGCCTTGCTGCCATGTCCGACGTCGCCGACCCGTCGTTCCATCGACCTCGTCGTCAACAGCTGCACATCCATCCGACCTCCGGAGAAAATTGTACTGCAGGTACGCGGTGCGCCACGTCTGATGCCAACCACGGTCATCGCGACGCGGCAATCAGTCGCGCCGCGGCCACACCGGGCTCGTCACCGTCGAGCAGCGCACCGATGGCGCAGACCATCGACACGCCGCAGGCCATGACGTCGGACGTGCGCTCGGCCGTGATGCCGCCAATCGCCACGACGGGCATGGCCCTCGTGCGGGCCAGCGCACAGACGTCACGCACCAGTGGCAATCCGATCGGTGTATAGCCGGTGTCTTTGCTGCCTGTGTCGAACACCGGGCCGATGGCCAGGTAGTCGATGGGCGCGCGGAGGGCTGCCTGTGCCTGAACAAGAGAATGCGTGGACAGCCCGATCAGCGCGTCGGGGCCCAGCAGCGCACGCACGGCCTCGGGCGGCAGATCGTCCTGCCCCACGTGGACACCGTCGGCGCCAATCACCTGCGCCACATCGGCACGGTCATTCACAATGAGACGCGCGCGTCCCCTCGTGAGTGCAACCACGTCGCACCCGAGCGCGCACAGGTCAGCCGTCGCCATCGATTTGGCGCGCAGCTGCACCACGGTGATGCCGGCATCGAGCCACGCCCGCAGCACCGCGCCCGGCGACAGCCGTCGGGCGCGGCACACGTCCGCGTCGAGAATGGCGTAGACCGACGGCCAGTCAGCGGGCACCGGCACTCAGGCCGACTGCTCCGCCGCCACCGGCTTCTTCACAGGCATGAACCGCTCCATGAAGTGGGTGCTGAGGCGACCGGCCACAAAGTCAGGGTCGTTGAGAATCTTGAGATGCAGCGGAATCGAGGTGCGAATGCCCTCGACCACCGACATCTCGAGGGTGCGCTTCATGCGGGCAATGGCCTCGGCCCGATCGCGCCCATGCACAATGATCTTGGCGATCATCGAGTCGTAGTGCGGGGGAATCGTGGCCTCCGAATGGCAGGCGGTGTCGACACGGACCCCGGGCCCGCCGGGGATGCTGAACGCGTGGATTTTCCCGGGTGACGGCACAAAGGTCACCGGGTCTTCGGCATTGACGCGGCACTCGATCGAGTGACCGGTCCAGGTCACGTCACTCTGCCGGAACGACAACCGCTCGCCGGCGGCGATGTGAATCTGCTCTTTCACCAGGTCGATGCCCGTCACCCACTCCGTCACCGGGTGCTCCACCTGGATGCGGGTGTTCACTTCCATGAAGTAGAACTGCCCCTTGTCATCCATCAGGAACTCGAAGGTACCGGCATTCGTGTACTGCACGGCGCGTGCCGCGTCGACCACGACCGCGCCCATCTTGCGGCGCACCTTGTCCGACACCGCGACCGAGGGCGATTCCTCGATCAGTTTCTGGTGCCGGCGCTGAATCGAGCACTCGCGCTCACCCAGATGCACCACGTTACCGTGATGGTCGCCGATGATCTGATATTCGATGTGCCGGGGGGAATCGAGGTACTTTTCGATGTAGACATCGCCCCGGCCGAAGGCCGCCTCGGCCTCGCGCTGTGCGGTGCGGAAGCTGTGTCCCAGGTCGGAGGGCTCGCGGACGATGCGCATGCCGCGCCCGCCGCCGCCGGCGACGGCCTTGATGATGACCGGATAGCCGATCTCCCGGGCGATCTTGAGAGCAGCCTCCTCGCTGTCGACCGGACCCTCGCTGCCGGGCAGCATCGGCACGCCCGCCTTCTTCATGGCCTTGCGGGCCTTGGCCTTGTCACCCAGCAGGCGAATCACATGCGGGTCGGGACCGATGAAGCGGATGTGGCACGCCTCGCAGACTTCGGCGAGATAGGCGCTCTCGGACAGGAAGCCGTAGCCGGGATGAATGGCATCGGCCCCCGTGATTTCGGCGGCGCTGATGATGGCCGGCACGTTGAGGTAACTGTCGGCACTCTTGGCCGGCCCGATGCAGATGTCTTCGTCGGCGAACCGCACGTGCAGCGAGTTCTCGTCGGCTTCCGAATAGACCGCGACGGTCCTGATGCCCAGTTCCCGGCAGGCAAAAATGACGCGGAGGGCGATTTCTCCCCGGTTGGCGACCAGAATTTTCTTGAACATAAGGAGCGGATTTACGACTTGAGCCGCACGGCAAACAGCCGCTCGCCGTACTGCACGGCCTGGCCGTTCTGCACATACACGCTGACGATTTCGCCCTCGTATTCGGAGTCGATCTCATTCAGCAGCTTCATCGCCTCGATGATGCACAGCACCTGGCCCTTCCGCACCACGTCGCCCGTGTCGACAAACGGCTTGGCCCCGGGTTCGGCCGCCCGGTAGAACGTGCCGACAATCGGCGAGGTGATGATGGCCAGATCTTCGCCCGCGGGGGCCGCCGCGGGAGTCACAGCGGCCACCGGCGCCGGGGCCGCCGCAACGGCTGCCACCGGGGCCACGGCAGCCATCGGAGCGGCCACGACGGTCTGCACGACGCTGCCGCTCCTGATGCGCAGCTTCACGTCGGCCCGCTCCAGTTCAAACTCGCTCAGCTCGCGCTCGCGAACAAAGTCGACCAACTGCTTGATTTCGTCGAGTGTCATCGGTCGTGTCTATCCTTCCACCAGCGGTGCCGTCAGCCATTCCGGTCCCGATGGCGTCATAACCGCGTCGTCTTCTATCCGCACGCCGCCCCAGCCCGGAATGTAGACCCCCGGCTCGAGCGTGAACACCATTCCTGCCTCAAGCGGGGCACCGGGCACCCCGCCCCGTCGCGGCCCCAGTCGCGGGGCCTCGTGTACCTCGAGTCCGAGCCCGTGCCCCAACCCGTGGCTGAAATACTCTCCCACGCCAGCCGCCGCCAGAACGCGGCGGGCCTCGGCGTCGACCGCATCAGCGGCGACCCCGGGCCTCAGCGCCGCGAAGGCCGCCTGCTGCGCCCTCCAGACATCGCGCCAGACCTGCCGATGCCGGTCGGTCGTGGCGCCGATCAGCACCGTGCGGGTCATGTCCACCGCATAGCCGCGGTACATGCCGCCGAAGTCGATGACCACAAGGTCACCGTCGACAAGCACCCGCTCTCCGGCCCGATGATGGGGACGCGCCCCGTTCGGCCCGGACGCGACAATCGTATCAAACGCCGGTTTGTCGAAGCCCTGTCGACGCAGATCGGCCTCGACCAGCCCAGCGACCTCCCGTTCGGTCCGCCCTGCCAGCTGCGTGGTGAGTATACCCCCGGCGACCACCGACAGCCGGCGACCGGCCTCGCGCATCGTCGTCAGTTCCCAGGGGCCCTTGTGCAGCCGCAGCTGTTCGACGAGGGCGTCGACGGACACCCAGCGAATGGCGCTGGAGGCGCCTCCGGTGCGTGCCCGGAGGTCATCGAAGTGCCCGACGGTCAGGGCGGCAGGCTCGTAGGCCAGCGCCATCACGCCCAGTGCCTGCAGATGATCAGCGACGACCGCATCGGTGCTGGTTCCCGACGGCGCCACGTGCCCACGCACGCCGACACCCGCCCGGTCGAGTGCCTCCAGTTCCTCGGCGTAGCGACTGTCGCTGAACAGGTGAACGGCCTCTCCGTCGACAATCACCACACCGGCACTTCCCTCGAACCCGCTGAGATAGGTGATGTTGGGGCGGCTGGTGATGAGGGCCGCCTGCGTACCGACCTGCGCGAGCCGTGTGCGGAGCCGGGTCTGCCTGGACTGCAGCAGACCGTCAGGCAGCCTCATGCCGAGGCTCCGGAGAGCTGTGCCAGCCAGCGCTCGAGCTCGGCGAGGGCGGCGCGCTCGTCCGGCGACGGCGCCGCCGCGCCCTCTCGGGCGCGCAGGCGCTGCTCAAGGTCGCCGAACATGTCGTCAGTCCACTGGAAGAACGAGGGGGGCTCACCTGCGCCTTCCTGGATGGACGCATGAGGCGATGCCGGCAGGAGAGGCGCAGGGGCGGGCGCTCCGTCCGGCTCCGGTGACACCACCACCCCAGCCGACGGGCCCGCGAGCAGTTCGTCGAGGCCGCGACGGGCCTCTGGACGGGTCGGATCGAGGGCCACGACTTTCCAGAGGGCCTGCATGGCCTCTTCGAGTCGATGCAGCCGATGCAGGACCCGGGCCCGCATCATCAGGCAGCCCGGGTCGTCGGGCCACGCCTGCAGCCCTTCGTCGCACGCCGCAAGGGCGGCCTCGGCGTCGCCGGACGTCAGCAGCTGTTCGGCTCGGGTCACCCAGCGCCGGCCCGGCTGGTCATGGGTCACTTGGCCAATGTCAAGAATCGGCATCCGGAGATCGTGCTCTGCGACAGGCTACCATCACTGCGCCCCTCCACCGCCAGCGGTGCCCGCCCCTCGCGTGATTCGCGGCGTGATGAATATCAGCAGCTCACGCTGGTCATCGCTGCGTTCGTCACGTCGGAACAGCCGGCCCAGCCACGGCATCCGGTGCAGGCCCGGGGTGCGCCCGGTGGCCTGCTGCACTCGCTGGGTGGCAATGCCCCCGATGACCGTGGTATCGCCGTCGGCGACGAGGACTGTGGTTACGGCCCGCTGCGTGTCGATGGGGGGAATGCCGTTCACCGAGCGGCTGTAGTCAGGGGCAGCGTTCTCGAGCACCACCCGCATGATGATGGTGCCCGCCGAGGTGATTTGCGGCCGCACGCGCAGAGTGAGCGCCGCGTCCTTGAAGCTGACCGCGATCGAGTTGTTGGCCTGCGTCTGCACGGGAATCTGCACGCCCTGGGTGATTTCGGCTTCCACGTTGTTCTGCGTCGACACACGGGGCGTTGACAGCACGCGCCCCTCGCCGCGGCGTTCCATCGCCGAAATGGCCAGATCGAGCCCGGCGAGCGCAGGCAGGGCGCCGATGCGTACCCCGACGGCGCTGGTGGCGGCATCAGTCGCGAGCGCGACAGCCTGCGGGGGCGCGTCAGCCGCACCCGTGGCACCGACACGCCCGGTCACCCCCGCCCCCTCCATAGCAGTGGCGCCATCGTCCGCACCGACCGGACGGCCGATGCCCCAGGCCACACCCAGCGCCCGGGCCACATCACGCGACGTCTGTACAATGCGGGCTTCAATCTCGACCTGCGCCTGAGGCACATCCAGCGTGGCCACGAGGGTCGCGGCCTGGGTCAGGTGCGCAGGCACGTCTCGAATGATGAGCGTGTTGGTGCGGGCGTCAACCTGCACGTCGCCTCGTGGCGACAGGGCCCCCTTGGTCAGGATGGGCATCAGGTCGGCCGCACGCGCGTAGCTCAGGGTCCGCGTCAGCAGCACACGCTCGCCACTGGCCATGAGCAGCTCGGCCTCGCGCCCCCGCTCGGCCGCCTCGGTCAGCAGCCGCTGCTGGCTGGCCACCCGGACCACCAGTCCGTCGGGGGTCGCCCGAAGCCGCGCACTCGTCAGCACCACATCGAAGGCCTGGTCCCACGGCACATCAGTCAGGCGTACATCGATCTGGCCGCTGACATCCGGATCGATGACCAGGTTGAGACCGGCGACCTCGCCCAGCAGCCGCAGCACCGACCGCACATCGGCCTTCTGAAAGTCGAGTGACAGCGTCTGGCTGCGGGCCTCGCGGGGCATCACGGCCGTCAGGGTCAGGAGCACAGCGACCGCCGTGCGCGTCACGAGCCGCCCCGGGATGCTGCGGGCCATCATGGCCGCTCTCCGGTCGTGGGCTGACGGTGGTGCATCGGCGTCGTTGCATCGGAGGCGCCTCCCAGACTGCGACCGAAACCGGTGCCGGCTGTCGACACGCGCACCCCATCCCATGAGATGGCCGTCACCGCGGCTTCCCCGTCGAGGCGGTCGCCCACCCGTACGACTCGCGTGGCCCCGTCGTGCAGCCGCACCGCCGCCCGCCACCCGTCGGCGGCCTGCACGATGCCCTGCACCAGCCACCGCTCGGCAGCCGTCGCCGGGGGCCCGGACTGATCCAACCGGCGGATCGCATCCTGCACGGGTGACTCGGGGTCGAGGTCGCCTGTCCGCCACATTGACGAGGCAAATGGCGATACCAACTCGGTGCTGTCCGAACGGGCGATGTCAGCATCATGGGCGCCGCGAGCGGCCGTCCACTCCGGTGGCACAGCGGACTGCGGGGTCCCCACCCGCGGCACCAGACGTGCGGTGACCACCAGTGTCTCTCCCGGTGCCTCGGACTCGGGAACCACTTCACAGTCAGGCACCTCAGCCCAACTTTCCATATCCGTGACCATCGCCAGCAATTGCGTCCACGTCAGCTGCGCGGTCACCGACGCCTCCGGCAGGCGGTCGGACGCCGCGCGCCCCGGCGTGACCGCAGGCGAGTCGACATCGAGTCGGGTCACGACGCTCCAGCGTGCCACCCGGTCGAGTCCGTCGAGAAATTCGTCGACGCGCGCCGGCGTCGGCATCCCGGCGGCGGCCGCACGGCCGACCAGACGCCTCGAGGCAGGTCTGCGCCACCTGATGCGTGCCGACACGCGGGGCGCATCTGCGGGTTCCTCATCAAGCGCCACCGTCGCGAGGCGCCACGCTGGTCCCGATCGGGTCGTGAACTGATCGGCCCAGGCCACCAGGTCCTCGCGAGACCGGCCAGCCGCCTGCACTTCCACGATGTGTTCGGCAATCGTCAGCCGCAGCACCGCCACCGCTTCGCGCGCGACGGGGCCGTCGGCAGCCATGTGCACGAGGATCCGGCCGACAGTGAGGGAGGACGGCCCCTCGCGTGATGCCGGGGGCTCCGCCGAGGATGGTGGCACCTCGAGTGGAGCGGCCCCATCATCTCGCCCTCGCCAGACATACGCGCCACAGAGCAACAGCGCCGCGACCAGCCCCCAGCGTGCCCGTCGCAGCAGCCGCTTCTGCAGCCGCACGAGCCCCGTCAGTCTGCGCAGTCGTACCCCCGCGACGGTCCTGCCCTCGTCGTTCCGCTGGTCACTCACGCTCACGCCACGTCCTCTCCATCGCGCACGCGAGCGGGCCGCGCGCGATTCGCTTTACAAAACTGCATGCCTCGTGCAACAACTGAGAGGTCGCCTCGAACATCGCGGCTGATCCCGCCCCGTTTCCCGTTCTTATCGGTTTTCAGGTCCGCGAGGAACAGACATCAGGCACGCGTGTGCTTGCAATTCCGCGGGGCTCGTCATAAACTTTTGGTTTGCCGTGCTGCGAGAAGGCGCCGGCAGACGACGTTCAGGACACTGAGACATGCCGACCTACGTAGCAACACCCACGAGCGTGACCAGCCGCTGGCACGTGATTGACGCCGAGGGCAAGGTCCTCGGTCGCGTGGCCAGCCACGCCGCCCGCCTCCTGCAGGGCAAGCACAAGGCCACCTACACCCCGTTCATCGACACGGGCGATCACGTGATCATCGTGAACGCGTCGAAGATCAAGCTGACGGGCAACAAGGAAACCCAGAAAATGTATCGGCACCACAGCGGCTACGCGGGCGGCCTGCGCGAAGAGCGTGCCGGCGTCGTGCGTCAGAAGCAGCCCGTGCGCCTGATGGAAGAGGCCGTGCGCGGCATGCTGCCCAAGTCGAAACTCGGCGATGCGATGTTCCGCAAGGTGAAGGTATATGCGGGTGCCACGCACCCGCATCAGGCTCAGCAACCCTCTCAGTACGAGGTCGCGTAAATCTTGGCTGCCACTCAGTTCTACGCCACAGGGCGCCGCAAGGAAGCAACGGCGCGCGTGTTTCTCCGTCCCGGTTCCGGTGCCATCACCGTCAACCACCGGGCCTTCGACAACTACTTTCCCACCGAAGCGGTCCGCGTGCAGGTGCAGGTGCCGCTGGCCCTCACCGAAACCGCCTCGCAGTTTGACGTGGTGGCCACCGTCGCCGGCGGCGGCGTCACCGGCCAGGCCGGGGCCCTGCGCCTGGGCATTGCCCGCGCCCTGTGCGCGTTCAACGCCGAACTGCGTCCCACCCTCAAGAAGGACGGACTCCTGACGCGCGATGCCCGCGCCAAGGAGCGCAAGAAGTACGGCCTGGCAGGCGCACGCAAGCGCTTCCAGTTCAGCAAGCGTTAACTGTTCGTAGTTGTGACGAAGGGGGGCCATGGAAAATGGCCCCTGGAATCTGGAGGAAGCTTGACCCCGCTCGCGATGAAGGACCTGCTCGAAGCAGGCGCACACTTCGGCCACCAGACCAAGCGCTGGAATCCCAAGATGAAGCCGTTCATCTTCGGTGAGCGCAGCGGTATCTATGTCCTCGACCTCGGCAAGACCGTGGCCCTCTACAACGAGGCCGAGCGGTATGTGCGTCGACTGGCCGCCGAAGGCAAGACCATCCTTTTCGTGGGCACCAAGCGCCAGGCACAGGATGTCGTCGCCGAAGAGGCCGCCCGCTGCGGCATGTTCTTCGTCAACGAACGCTGGCTCGGCGGTCTCCTGACCAACTTCACCACCATCCAGCGCAGCATCGCCCGCCTGCGCGACCTCGAAGCCATGGCCACCGACGGCCGCTACGATTTCATGCCGAAGAAGGAAATCGCCAAGGCTGAGAAGGAAAAGCGCAAGCTGCAGAAGAACCTCGATGGCATCCGTCACATGGGACGCCTGCCCGATGCGCTCTTCGTTGTCGACACCCGCAAGGAACAGATCGCTGTCGATGAGGCCCGCAAGCTCAAGATTCCGGTGATTGGCATCGTCGACACCAACTGCGACCCCGATCAGGTCGACTTCGTCATCCCCGGCAACGACGACGCGCTGCGGTCCATTCGGCTGTTTGCCGGTCGCATCGCCGACGCGGTCATCGACGGTCGCGGCGAACGCGAGTCGGCCATGGCCGAGCAGGCGCAGGCCGCGGCGGACGAAGCCGCCGCCCAGGAAGCCAGCCGCACCGTGCGTCCCGCCAACCTGCGCCGCCCCGAGCGGCCCGCAGAAGCGGTCGCGCCTCAGGCATAGGCAGGGCCGACCACGCATCCAGCGCCGGCCCGCGACAGGTTCGCCGGCCGGCGCGTGTTCTGTACAGACCGTTTTCAGGAGCAACGACCCATGGCAGCAATTACGGCAGAACTGGTGAAGCAGCTGCGCGACAAAACTGGCGCCGGCATGATGGATTGCAAGGGCGCCCTCGCCGAGTCGGGGGGCGACATGGAAAAGGCCATCGAGATCCTCCGCAAGAAGGGCCTCGCCTCGGCCGCCAAGCGCGCCGGACGCGCCACCAACAACGGCATCATCGGCCACTACATCCACATGGGCGGTAAGGTCGGCGTGCTCGTCGAGCTCAACTGCGAAACCGACTTCGTGGCCCGGACCGACGATTTCCAGGGCCTCGCCCGAGAAATCGCCATGCACATCGCCGCTGCCGACCCCCGCTACGTCCGTCGCGAGGACGTCCCGGCCGAGGTCCTCGAGAAAGAACGCGAAATCTACCGCGCGCAGTTCGCCGGTTCAGGCAAGCCGGCCAACGTCATCGAGAAAATTGTCGACGGCAAGCTCGACAGCTTCTACACGCAGGTCTGCCTGCTCGATCAGCCGTCGGTACGCGACCCCAACGTCACCATCTCGCAGATGGTGTCGGCCGCCACGGCCAAGACCGGTGAGAACGTCACCGTCTCGCGCTTCTCGCGCTTCAAGCTCGGCGAGCACGCCGGCGCCTGAAAACACGTCTGTCCTCTGCGGTCGCCCCTCTCCGGGGCGGCCGCAGGTCTCTCGGCTCGGCTATAATCCTCTCTCGTGTCCGAGCCCGCCTCTCCCGCCTACTCCCGCATCCTGCTCAAGCTGTCCGGCGAGGCCCTCATGGGCGACCAGACATACGGCGTCGATCCGGCGGTCACCACCCGCATCGCACACGAGGTCGCGGCCATCCAGGCCCTCGGCGTCCAGACCGCCATCGTCATCGGCGGCGGCAACATCTTCCGTGGACTGGCGGCCAGCGCACGTGGCATGGATCGCTCCACCGCCGACTACATGGGCATGCTCGCCACCGTCATCAACTCGCTGGCGCTGCAGGATGCCCTCGAGCGCAACGGCGTGCCGACCCGCGTGCTCACCGCGATTGAAATGCGTGCGGTCGCCGAGCCGTTCATCAGGCGACGCGCCATGCGTCACCTCGAAAAAGGCCGCGTCGTGGTGTTCGCCGCCGGGACCGGCAACCCCTACTTCACCACCGACACCGCCGCCGCTCTCCGTGCGATGGAAATTCGTGCCGACGTCATTCTGAAGGCCACCAAGGTCGATGGCATCTACTCGGCCGACCCGGTGAAAGACCCGTCGGCGCGGCGCTACGAGCGCATTTCCTATCTCGACGTTCTGCAGCAGCAGCTGCAGGTGATGGATACCACCGCGATCTCGCTCTGCATGGACAATGCGCTGCCCATCGTAGTGTTCAACATGCACGAGGACGGCAACATCGGCCGGGTCGTCAGGGGCGAGCCGGTCGGCACTCTCGTCTCTGCCTGACCACGACGGCGGGCGGCGACGCTGCACCCGAAGGATGACTCGCTATGGACGCAACTGATGTAAAGAGCCTGCTCGCAGAGACCCGCAAGCGCATGGATGGCCATGTGGAATTCGTGCGCAAGGAAGTGGCTCAGGTCCGCACCGGTCGTGCGTCGACCGGCGTGCTTGACACCGTGATGGTCGATGCCTACGGATCGAAGCTGCCCCTCAATCAGGTGGCCGGCCTCTCGATTCCCGAGCCGACGATGATCGTCGCGCAGCCGTTCGACGGATCACTGATGGGCGCGATCGAGCGTGCCATTCGCGCGGCCGATCTCGGTCTCAACCCGGCGAACGACGGCAAGGTGGTGCGGATTCCCATTCCCCCCCTCAACGATGAACGACGCCGCGAACTGTCGAAGCATGTGCACAAGCTGACAGAGGAAAGCCGCAATCAGGTACGCACCGCGCGTCGCGACGCCAACGACCGGCTCAAGAAGCTGCTCAAGGACACCGCGATCTCCGAAGACGACGAGAAGCGGGCGCTGGCTGACGTGCAGAAAGCCACCGACGAACACATCCGCACCATCGACGACATTCAGCAGAAGAAGGACGCCGAGCTCCTCGGTCGCTAGCGTCATGTATTTTTCCCATCTCGAGTGCGCCAGCCGCTGTGGCGCCGGGCCCTTCGACCCTCGCGAGCGGCACTTTCTGTGCCCGTCCTGTGGTCTCCCGCTGCTGGCCCGCTATGACCTCGACCGTGCCCGCGAGTGGAAGCGCGAATCTCTCGTCGGCCGCGTCCCGACGATGTGGCGCTATCGCGAGCTGATGCCCTTGCTGCCCGGCGACGAACCGGTCACCCTCGGCGAAGGCTTCACGCCACTCTTCCATACACGGCGTCTGGGGTCTACGCTCGGCCTCTCGCAGCTGCACATCAAGGACGAGTCGCTGAATCCTACCAACTCGTTCAAGGCACGCGGACAGTCGGCCGCCATCACACGCGCGAAAGCGCTCGGGGCCACCACCATTGCGCTGCCGACCGCCGGCAATGCCGGCAATGCGGCCGCCGCCTACTCGGCCGCCGCCGGTCTGTCGTGTCAGGTCTTCATTCCGCGTGATGCCAAGCAGCCATTCATTGACGAGTGCCGCCTCTACGGCGCAACGGTCACGCTCGTCGACGGCCTCATCACCGACGCGGGTCGCATGGCGGCCGAGGTCGGCAAGCCTCTGGGCTGGTACGACGTGTCAACGCTGAAGGAGCCCTACCGCGTCGAGGGCAAGAAGACGATGGGCTATGAGCTCGCCGAGCAACTCGGCTGGCGCCTGCCCGACTGGATCATCTACCCCACGGGCGGTGGCACCGGCCTGGTCGGTATGTGGAAGGCCTTTGACGAGATGGAAGCCATCGGCTGGATTCCCCCGGGGCATCGTCCCCGGATGGTGTCGGTGCAGGCCGCCGGATGTGCTCCGATTGTGCGCGCCTTCGAACAGGGCACCGACAAGGCCGCGCCCTGGGAGAATGCCCACACCAGCGCCGACGGACTGCGCGTGCCGCGTGCCATCGGCGACTTCCTGATTCTCGAGGCGGTGCGCAAGAGCGGCGGTACGGCGCTGGCCGTCACCGACGAGCAGATGGCCCTCGACATGCTGGTCATCGGCAAGCACGAGGGCATCAGCGCCGCGCCTGAGGGTGGTGCAGCGCTCGCCGCCATCCGTCGGCTGGTGGCCGACGGTCAGATGAAGGCGGATGACACCGTGGTGCTCTTCAACACCGGCGGCGCACTCAAGTATCTCGACGTTCTGAAGAACGTCTAGCGTTCGCCGAGCGAAATGCCGATGGCCCGGGCCGTCGTCAGCAGATCGTAGTCGAGCGGCACGGTGCGGTTGCGACCGACCACGTCGGCCAGTGGTACCGGTACGATATCGGGAGGATGGTTGGCCACCATCTTCCCGAACACGCCCCGCTGCAGCAGTTCCACGGCCTTCCCGCCCAGTCTCGTGGCCAGCACCCGGTCAAACGCCGTCGGGGTTCCACCACGCTGCAGGTGCCCCAGCACCACTGACCGGGTGTCCTTTCCCGTCTTGGCCGCCAGGGCCTCGGCCACCTGGGCGCCGACGCCTCCGAGTCGCTCGACATGGCCTGCTCGCGCGGCCTCCTGCAGGACGCGACTGCCGCCAACGGGTGTGGCACCTTCGGCCACAACGACGATGCTGAACTTGGCGCCGAGTGCGTCACGGCGGGAAATGTGGGCGGCTGCCGCATCGATGTCGAACGGAATCTCAGGCATCAGAATCACATCGGCGCCGCCGGCGACGCCGGCATGCAGCGCAATCCACCCGGCATAGCGCCCCATCACCTCGACGACCATCACGCGCTTGTGCGCCTCGGCGGTCGTGTGCAGGCGGTCGATGGCATCGGCCGCAAACGACACCGCCGTATCGAAACCGAAGCACGTGGTGGTGCCGAAGATGTCGTTGTCGATGGTCTTCGGCACACCGACGACGGGAATGCCTTTCAGGAAGAAACGGTGCGCGATGGCCAGCGTGCCATCACCGCCGATCGCCACCAGCGCATCGAGCCGCATCTGCTGAAACGTCTCGACGACACGGTCCGAGTAGTCGACCTTGCCCCCGGCCACGTCCGCCGGGTAGGCGAACGGGTCGCCGTGATTTGTGGTGCCGAGAATGGTGCCGCCGAGACGAATGATCCCGGAGACATCCCTGGGCGTCAGCGGGCGCGTGCGCGAGGGATCGAGCAGACCATCGAAGCTGTCTTCGAGTCCAATGACTTCGAGGCCCGCGTTACACGCCGACTTGACCACCGCGCGGATGACCGCGTTAAGCCCTGGGGCGTCGCCGCCTCCCGTCAGGACACCGATGCGCTTTACGGCAGACATGTCCCGACTATAGCACCCGGAAACGGCGTCACGATGCGACCCGATCTGCCGTGCTAAAGTGAGAATCTTCCGGGTTTCACAGAGGAGGCCTCCATGTTCCGTGGCATCGTCGTCGCTCTGCTGACTGTGGGACGTGTGCTGCTGGGAAATGCCGGAGCGCACGCACAGTCTGGCCCGATCCTTTCCGGCTCCGTCAATGGCAGCGTGGCCTCAGCCACGTGGACGGCCGTCCCTGGCGCGACTGGTTATCTGGCCTCTCTGGGTACGGCCCCAGGCGGTGCCGACATCGTGCGCGATTTCCCACTGGTCGAGACGGCCGTCGCCGGGGCTCTGGCCACGGGCACCTACTATTTCCGGGTGACCCCGATTGTGGGCGGGGGCCGGGGAACGACATCCAACGAGGTGATGTTCACCATCGGCAATCCGGCCCCGCTCGCCCCCAGCGGATTCACGGCGTCCACCTCCGGTGGCATGCTGACGCTGACCTGGAATCCCCCGACCGCGGGCGGAATGCCGACGGAGTACGCCCTGCAGGTGGGGTCGTTCTTCGGCGCCGCCAATCTGGTGTCGGGATTGCGGCTCGGCCAGACCGCGACGTCGTGGTCCTATCCGCTCGCAGCCTTGCCCGACGGTCACTATTTCCTGCGGCTCTACGCGCTGAATGCTCAGGGGGTCAGCGCAGCCTCATCGGACACGGTGGTCACGAAGGGCACCGTGCCAGGCATTCCCATTCCACTCGAACCCACGGCGAACGGCGATAACTCTGTGCTGCTCCGCTGGCAGGCACCTGCCGGCGGCAGTGCCATCACTCATTACGCGATTGAGGCCCAGTACGAAGACAATCGCGACCTTCGCACCGTAGTCACGAACATACCCGCAAGTACTACCTCGTATCTGACACCGCCCGTGCCGTCAGGTGGCTACTACTGGCGTGTGAGGGCCTATAACGGCTCGACGCCCAGCCCCGTCTACGGGACCGCCGGCTTCTATGTGGGCACGCGGCCCGACGCCGGTGCCGGACCGCGCACTCCGAATCCGGCCCCCGGCCACCGGTTGCCCATTCCGACCTACGCCGCTCGAGTGGTCAGCGAAGTGGCGGCGGCCAATCCGGCCGACCTCTTCTTTTCCTGCGTCGAAGCGGCCCGATATCCCGGAATTCCTCAAGGCACCAACCAGTTCATGTTCAAGGTGCTGCGCGAACTGAGACGGTACGACACGCGCTGGACGCTCAACTGGAAGCGCGGGAATGTGGGCGACCTGTCACAGGACATCGTCAATTACAACTTCGGGCCGATGCCGGATGAAGGGGCAACCGACGTCTACATCATCGACATCATCGCCGGCCATTGCGGCGTCCGACCCGATTGGACATTCATCGACCAGACGGAGGCCACGGCGCGTGGTGGAGCCATCGGACGTGCCACGCTCGTTCCTTATCTCAATGCCGGATATCCGCGATAGTCCAGGGGCGGGAGAGACCATGCCACGCCCGGCGCATGCGTCATGGTCCCTGAATACCGTCGCGCGTAGGGCGCTGCGGTATGCGCTGCTGGTTGCGCTGCTGGCGCCGGCGTCACCTGCCTGGTCGCAGGCCCCGACCGACTCGCCCCGCGAGACGGCGCTGGCTCAACTGGCTGACGCCGCCACCCTGGTGGTCAGGGGCCGTGTGCACGGCGTCGAGGCCCGCGCCGCCAAGCGGGCGGTCTACACCTACGCCACCGTCGCCGTCGACGAGGTATTGAAGGGGGCGGGCGACATGGCGTCAGGCACAACGCTGGTCGTCAAGACACTCGGCGGTGCCGCCGACGGCCTGGTGCTGCACGTGGCCGATGCACCGACGTTCTCCGTCGGCGACGAAGCGATTCTGTTCCTGGCACCGCGGCCAGGGGATGGCTCGCTGTATCCCGTCGGGCTCAGCACGGGCGTCTGGCCCGTCAGCATTGACCTCACCGGGGGTGGCCCTCAGGCAGGCCACGATGAGTGGCGCGGTCCATTCGGCACGGCCTTTCGTGACCGGGTGGCACGGTCTCTGCCAGCCCTGGCCCCCTACACGCTGGTGCCCGCTGAATGGGCACCGTACAGCCAGCCGTCCTACGTGCTGCTGACGACGGACTGGGGCGGACCCGCCCGCTGGCATCAGGCAGATGATGGTCGGGGCGTAACCGTGAACTTTCAGACGGGCGGCTCGGTCGCTGCCATTGACGGAGCTCTGGCCCTCTGGAACGCTGCTGGCTCGGTGCTGTCGCTTCGCCGCGGGGCCGATGGCCCTGCCCCTCTGGATCGTGTCTGCGCAGGATTCACCGGCAGCGGCACCATTGAACTGAGCTGGGGAGGTCCGTGCGAGGAAATTGCGCCGACCGATACGGCCACGGTCGGCATCGGTGGCGGCTACATCACGCCTGGCCGTCCGAAAACAGTCGGCACCACCGTCTTTGCCGACTTCGTGCAGGGCATCGCCATCCTCAACCCGAACCGCCCGAATGCGGCCAGCGCCAACTGTACCGTCGAGGCGGTGGCCCATTTGCTGGGCCACGCCTTCGGCCTCGGTCACTCTGACGTCGCGACCGCCATCATGGCGGCCGTGCCGCGCGGGTCATGCACGACCGCCACCCCCAGCCTCGACGCCGATGACCGCGACGGCATCCGCGCCATCTACGCCGATATCGCCAGCGGGCCCTCCCGTCCCGATGCCCCCACGGCCATTTCGAGCAGCACCCTCCTGAGCACCGTCG